>ERZ836877.12-NODE-12-length-248243-cov-33.495785_pt1 | contig 248243 bp, 203 predicted proteins | sample MGYA00519469_ERZ836877 | MGnify/ENA primary metagenome ERZ836877 (study PRJEB31850, sample SAMEA3708809) | human gut metagenome | biome: human gut; feature: human-associated habitat; material: faeces | place: China | collected 2014 ... | reverse complement strand
CAAAGGGGTCAGTCCCGCGTGCCCGAAGGGGTCAAACGCACGCGCCTTTTCCAGCAATACCTCAGAGATCCTCAAGGCCTATGGCTATACCGACGATGAGATTGCCACATTCGCCAAGAACGGCACCACCGCGCCGCTTCCCAAGTAGTAATCCGTATAGTCGGATGGTCGCCGGATTTGTCTAATCCCCGCGAGGCTGACAATACGGGCTGACTTTCCGAATAGAACCATAGAGTTGTTAAGTTTTTAGGTTTAGGTTGTTTCGTTTTCGGCACCTGTACCATGGCCGGCATCCTGCCGTCCGTCGTCAGTAGCCGGTCACGGGCAGGCGCTTGAAAACTTAACAACTTAGTTTTTACAGATAATCATTTCCCCCAAAAATATATCCGATTAAACCATACTGATATGTCAGACACAAACTCAACTTCCCAGAATAACACTAATAGCTGTGGTTGCGGTAAAACCGTTCCCAAATACCCTGAACAGGTGACAGGCATGTACCTGTTAGCGCGTGCCTTGAAGAGGGTGGGCATCGATACTATGTACGGCCTTGTGGGTATCCCTGTGACCGAGGCTGCATACATAGCCCAGGGACAGGGAATCCGCTTCATCAGTTTCCGCCATGAACAGCAGGCTGGAATGGCCGCCCAGACCCATGGCTATCTTACGGGTAAGCCCGGTGTTCTCCTCACGGTGTCGTCGCTCGGGTTCCTGAACGGACTTACCGCCACAGCCAACGCCACGGTCAACTGCTACCCAATGATTCAGATTTCCGGATCGTCAGTGCGCGAGCCAATTGATCTTGAACAGGGTACATACGAAGGTCTTGACCAGCTCAACATCGCAAAACCTCTTGTGAAGGCCGCCTACCGTGTCAACAAGGCTGAAGATATCCCGACCGGAGTAGTCAGGGCGTACCGTGCGGCGATTTCAGGACGCCCCGGCGGTGTCTATCTCGACATCACCACTCCTGCCCTCGGTCAGGTTCTTGACCATGATGTCGCCGAGGCATTGTTGCAGACTCCGGTTGATCCGTGCCCTCGTGTCATTCCTTCACCTGAATCTGTCAGCCGTGCAGTATCGCTTCTTGCCTCGGCAAAGAAGCCTGCGTTCCTTTTCGGAAAGGGTGCCGCTTATGCCCAGGTTGAAGACCTGCTAAAGGAATTGGTGGAAACCACCGGTATTCCTTATTACCCGATGTCGATGGCGAAAGGATTGCTGCCTGACAATCATCCGTTGAGTGCCCTCTCTTGCCGCTCGCAGATAATGGAGGATGCCGATGTCGTGGTTCTTGTCGGTGCCCGTCTCAACTGGCTGCTCAGCCGTGGTCATGGCAAATGGAATCCTCAGGGAAAATTCATACAGCTCGACATCGATCCTGAGGAGATAGACTCCAACCGCCATATAGACGCGCCTGTTGTAGGTGACCTCCGTAGTTCATTGGAGGCTATGATTGCCGCCCTCAAGGGTGTCTCCCTGTCGATGGATGCCGCTTGGGTGCCTGGCCTTCAGGCTGTCACGAAAGCCAAGAATGCCAAGTTTGCCGAACGGCTCGCCACAAAGACCGTTCCGATGACCCACTGGAGCGCGTTGAGCGCCGCCAAGCCTGTGATTGAGGGTAATCCGGATGTGATTCTGGTCAATGAGGGAGCTAACACCCTTGATGATACCCGCGACGCGATAGACATGTCTCTTCCCCGCCATCGCGTGGATTGCGCCACCTGGGCCATAATGGGTATGGGCATGGGTTCGGCAATCGGTGCGGCTGTCGCCACCGGCAAGTCTGTGGTGGCTATCGAGGGTGACTCGGCATTCGGTTTCTCAGGTATGGATTTCTCTACCATCTGCCGTTTCCACCTTCCTGTGACTGTCTGCATCTTTAACAACGGAGGTATCTACAACGGCATCGGTGTGCCTCTCGACAAGACTGCCGATCCCGCGCCTACGACTCTTGATGTCAACGCCAGGTATGACAAGCTCGGCGAGGCTTTCGGGGCAAAGACCTACTATGTCACCACTCCCGACGAGTTTTCAGACGCGCTGAAAGAGGCTATCGCATCCAAGGCTCCGGCATTGATAGATGTCCAGCTTGCCGCCGACTCCGGCAAGGAGAGCGGTCATATCGGGTATCTCAATCCGACACCGCTTATCGACATAACGGTCTGACCGTCTTAATAATCGGGAAAGTTAATCGTTCACGTTTCAAGGATTATGGTACATATTATTTTATACGCAATTGTCCCCATCATAGTAGTGATGCTTGCCGGTTATATCTCCGGCAAGAAAGGGATTTTCAACGGAGAGAACGCCAAGGCGTTCAACAAGGTCGTGCTTGACTACGCGTTGCCGGCAGCCTTGTTCGTGTCGATAGTCGACGCTTCCCGAGAGATGCTGGTCCAGGACATCAAGCTTTCGTTGATATCACTGATTGTGATGATGTTCTGCTTTATGCTGGTCTACTACGTCTACAAATGGTGTTTCAAGAAAAACACCGGAGCCGATGCCGCAATCATGGCCCTTATCAGTGGTTCCTCGACCATAGGATTCCTCGGCTTCGCGGTGCTTGAGCCTATTTTCGGCACCACCCCTTATGTGGCCCTCGTGGTCGCGATAGTAGGCATCGTGGTCAATGCGGTCGGTATTCCTGTCGGACTGTCGCTGCTCAACGCCTCGCTTGAGAAGACCAACCCCACTCCCGCAGGGAAGAAACGTCCTTCGGCCTGGGCACCAGTGCTTCACGCGCTCGCCCAGCCTGTGGCCTGGGCTCCTATCCTCGCTGTGATATGGGTCATCATCGGAATCCCCTGGCCTAAATGGGCATCTCCTTCGTTTGACCTTATCAAGGGGGCAAATGCTTCTCTGGCAGTCTTCGCCGCAGGTGTGACGCTCTCCTCTGTCAAGGTCACAATCAACTGGCAGGCTGTGCTTGGTTCCATAATGAAGTTGATTGTGATGCCGGCCCTGTTGCTGATTGTCGGATTGATTTTCAAGATGGATCCCCTCAATCTCAAGATGCTCGTGGTCGCAGGCGCACTGCCCCCCGCTTTCTCCGGAGTGATTATTGCCGATGAGTATGACACCTATGTCGCCACCGGTACATCCTCCCTGGCGTTGTCCGTGGTGCTTTTCATCGCCTTCTGTCCTCTCTGGATCTGGATTACTGACCTTTGCCTGAAGGCATTCTGACAAATTTGTGGATGAGCCTCATAAGACAGACTCCTGGCAAATTTTCCGGGAGTCTGTCTTGTGTTCCTGTATGTTCAAAAAAGATACCGTTCCACTCCAACTTTTTCCATACAGCTGTGTTTATAAGGTATAAACAACCTAAAACACGGTTAATGACTATTCACTAACAACTATTTAGATATGAAAAAAGCTCTATTACTGATGACTCTCATGCTGGGTTGCGTGACTGTTTTCGCCCAGAAAATCGACAAGAACGAACTTCGTCAGCTGCAGGCCTTCATGGCTGAACCTGCTGAAAAGGACGCCACCAATGCACAGGCCCTCAAAATCACTGACCTCAAATCTCCCGCTACATGGGAGGGTGTCACAGTGGAGAATGGCCATGTGACAGCCATCGACTGGAAGGACAAACACCTCGCCGGCAGCCTCGACCTCTCCGGTTTCAAGGCGCTGACCAAGGTGGATGTCTCCCGCAACAAGCTGGCTTCCCTCTCGGTTGAGAATGATGCCGCGCTTGCCGACCTCAATGCCTCCCGCAACCAGTTGCGCAAGGCCAACCTCGATGGATGCTCCGGTCTGGTGACTCTCAACATCTACAAGAACCGCCTCACCGAACTTGACATCACTGCCACTCCTCTTATCGAGACCGTGAATATCTCCAACAATCTGCTGGTTGATCTCGATGTCTCGAATTCCTCTACCCTTAAAACCCTCAATTGCCAGGGCAACCATCTTGAGAACCTTCAGGTAAGCAACTGCACCAATCTCAAGAATCTCTACTGCGGTTACAACAAGCTTTCCGGACTGGTACTCTCAGGCTTGACCAGCCTTCAGAACCTCAATGTCGATGACAATGAAATCCAGAAGCTCGTCGTCGCCAATCTTCCTTCGCTGAGTTCTTTCCTCTGCACCGACAACAATATGCAGCAGCTCGCCGTCAACGACTGTTCCCGTCTGCTTGACCTGGTATGCTCCTACAACAACCTTTCCGAGCTTACCGTAAGCAATTGTCCGAACCTTCTCTTTGTCGACTGCTCTTACAATGACCTTACAGAGCTTACCCTCTCGAACCAGACATTCCTGCAGCGTCTGCTTTGCAACAACAACCAGCTGACCATGCTTGATGTCTCCTTCGACCAAGCTCTGACATATGTCAACTGTCGTTACAATATGATTTCCGACCTCCGCACCATCGGTGACACCAACCTCGGAATGATTGCCTGCCAGTGGAACTATTGATGACCGGAAGTCTGATTAAAGGTTTCTCTCGAATTTCATCTGCTTAACTTTAAAACAAGAGCTGAACCATAGGGCTGATGACCCTTACGCCCCGACATAAACCGGAGATGGCGCCCGTTTTCGCGGACGCCATCTCTATTTTTGTCGTTATGGTATTGCGGATTAATCGAGTTTCAGCACGGCGAGGAATGCCTTTTGCGGAACCTGTACCGACCCGATCTGTTTCATACGTTTCTTACCGGCTTTCTGTTTCTCGAGAAGTTTACGTTTACGCGACACGTCGCCGCCGTAACATTTCGCTGTCACATCCTTGCGGACTGCCTTGATTGTCTCGCGGGCGATGATTTTCGCGCCGATGGCTGCCTGGATGGCGATGTCAAACTGGTGGCGCGGAATCAGCTCCTTGAGTTTCTCACACATCCGGCGACCGAACTGCACGGCGTTGTCGGCATGTGTCAGTGTGGACAACGCGTCGACAGGTTCGCCGTTGAGCAGCACATCGAGTTTGACCAGTTTGGAGTTGCGGAAGTCATGGAGATGGTAGTCGAATGATGCATATCCCTTGGAGATTGATTTCAGTTTGTCGTAGAAGTCAATCACGATTTCTCCGAGAGGGATGTCGAAAATCAGTTCCACACGGTTTCCGGAGATGAACTCCTGTTTCACCAGTTCACCACGTTTGCCAAGACAGAGGGTCATGATCGGGCCGATGAAGTCGGTGGTGGTGATGATGGATGAGCGTATGTACGGCTCTTCGATATGGTCTATCAGGGTGATGTCGGGGAGTCCCGAGGGGTTATGCACCTCTGTCTCGTTCCCTTTCTTGTCAAACACCTTGTAAGACACGTTGGGGACAGTGGTGATTACCTCCATGTTGAACTCGCGGCTGAGTCGTTCCTGGATGATTTCCATATGTAGCAGTCCGAGGAATCCGCAGCGGAAACCGAAACCGAGGGCCATCGATGATTCAGGCTGGAAGGTAAGGGAGGCATCGTTAAGCTGGAGCTTTTCGAGCGAGCTGCGCAGGTTTTCGAAGTCCTCGGCCTCGATGGGATAGACTCCGGCGAAGACCATGGGCTTGACCTCCTCGAATCCGGCGATGGCGGGGGCGGGACGGTTGACATGGGTGATGGTGTCGCCGACTTTCACCTCTTTTGAGGTCTTGATACCCGATATGATGTAACCCACGTTTCCTGCCGAAAGCTCTTGGCGTGGGGAGAGATCCATTTTCAACACACCGATTTCGTCGGCATGGTATTCCTTGCCGGTGGCCACGAACTTCACGAAGTCATCCTTGCGGATGGTTCCGTTCTCGATTTTGAAATAGGCGATGATACCTCTGAAGGGATTGAATACCGAGTCGAAAATCAGTGCCTGCAGCGGAGCCTCGGGGTCACCCTTGGGAGCCGGGACGCGCTCGACGATTGCGCGGAGAATCTCTTCGACTCCGATGCCGGTCTTTCCGCTGGCACGGATTATCTCTTCGCGTTTGCATCCGAGAAGATCTACAATCTGGTCCTCGACCTCATCGGGGTTCGCGCTCTCGAGATCGACCTTGTTGATTACCGGTATGATTTCGAGGTCTGAGTCGATGGCCATATAGAGGTTGGATATGGTCTGGGCCTGGATTCCCTGGGTGGCGTCCACAATCAGCAACGCACCTTCACAGGCGGCGATTGAGCGGGAGACCTCATAGGAGAAGTCGACATGCCCCGGAGTGTCAATCAGGTTGAGGGTATAATCCTGACCGTCCAGACGGTAGTTCATCTGTATGGCGTGGCTCTTGATGGTGATGCCTCGCTCACGTTCAAGGTCCATGTCGTCGAGCACCTGGGCCTGGAGGTCTTTTGAATCGATGGTCTTGGTGAATTCGAGCAGTCGGTCGGCCAGGGTGCTTTTACCATGGTCGATATGGGCTATAATGCAGAAATTTCGGATATTCTTCATTTTTTCAAAAATTCGGTGATGGCGGCCACGCACTCTTTGGGAGTGGCGAGGTCGCGGCAAAGGGTCTCGACGGGACACCATCCCGTCTTGTCACGGTTGACGATATGGTCAATCACCTTGTCATAGGTGGTCTTTATGTCATAACCGGAGAGGAGGTCAAGGGCAAGGTGGCTGATCAGAGGGGTGTAAAGTTCCTTGACTCCGCCGAGAATCATCAGGGCGGCCGCCCCTTTGCCGACGATTTTGTCGGCGACCCGCGCCCCCTGGAGCATACGGGGGTGTTCGGTCAGCAGCCGGTGGAGGTCGGCGACCCCACGGCCGGTGTAGGTGGTCAGCCGTCCGTTGTCGACGACGAGGGAGGTGTCACCCTTTCCAAGGAGGGCTATCAATGAACTCATCGCCGGTGGTGTGCCACGGCGCAGGCTTTCGGCGATGACATCAACGCGGGCCATCTCACCCGGGATGTCTATCTTCTGGGGGCAATGGCCGACACATTCCTTGCAGCCGACGCAATGGGAAGCCTGGCGCAGCTTGGGGACAGCCCGGTCATAACCCACGAGGAAACGCTGACGCGCTTCGGCATAATTCTCCGCTTCTGGGGAATCAGGCACTTCCCCCTGGTTGACACATTTGTTGTAGTGGGCGAAGATTGCCGGGATGTTGAGCCCGTAGGGGCATGGCATGCAGTACTGGCATTCGTTACACGGCACTGTGGGATAGCCTGCTATGATGCCTGCGACTTTGTGGAGGAAACTGGTCTGTTCGTCGGTCAGCGGCACGAGGGGACAGAAGGTGCGCAGGTTGTCTTCCAGATGATCCATATAGGTCATACCGGAGAGTACGGTCAGCACCTTCGGGTATGTCCCTGCATAGCGGAATGCCCATGAGGCCACCGATTTCTGCGGCTCCTGCTCTTTGAGGAGCTTGACCACATAGTCGGGAAGCTTGGAGAGACGTCCCCCCAGTAGCGGTTCCATGATTACCGCCGGGATATTGCGCTTGGCCAGTTCGCCGTAGAGATATTCAGCGTTGGTGTTGCGGGGGTTGATTTCCTTGGCGTGTTCCCAGTCGAGATAATTGAGCTGAATCTGGACGAAGTCCCATTTGTATTTGTCATGCCAATCGAGCAACATGTCGAAAAGACGGATGTCGCCGTGGTATGAGAATCCGAGGTTGCGGATGCGACCCGCCTCTCTTTCGGCAGCGAGGAAATCGAGCATCCCGTTGTCGATATACCTCGCGTTGAACTCCTTCATCGGCTCGTTACCCATACCGATGGCGTGGAGCAGCATATAGTCGATATGGTCGGTCCGGAGCAGGCGGAGGGAATCACGGTACATCTGTTCCGACTTCTGGCGCGGCCAGGTCGACGGGTCGAAGTTTGAGAGCTTGGTCGCGATGAAATATTTGTCGCGAGGATAGCGGCTGAGAGCGATGCCGACAGCTTCTTCCGACCGTCCCTTGCAGTAGGCGGGGGAGGTGTCGAAGTAATTGACCCCATGCTTGAGGGCGACATCGACGAGTCGGTTCACCTCTTCCTGATCGATGAGATCCTCCCCGGGGTTGTCAAGGTCAGGCTTGGTCGGCCATCTCATACATCCGTATCCGAGCAGCGATACCTCCTCGCCGGTCTTGGGATTGACGCGGTGGGTCATCTTGTCGGTGGGGATAGGGGTCTGGGGCAACTGTTCGTCAGCTGTCTCTCCATCTTTTTTACCTGAGCAGGCGGTGAGCAACGGGGAGGTTGCCAATGCTGCCAGGGAGGCCTTGCGGAAGAAATCGCGGCGTGATATGTCGAATTTCATAATGGTTTCAGGTCAGACGGTTCGATGGATTTCATGCCCTTCGACATAGATTGCCGAGAACGGACGGGCAGGGCAGAGGTTCTCGCATGCACCGCATCCGATACAGCGTGTCTCGTCGACAGCGGGTATCTTGCGTGACTCGGGATTGGCGGGGTCGGAGGGCACCATAGTGATTGCTCCGACAAGACAGTGGCGTGCGCAGTTGCCGCAATCCACGTCGTCGGCAAGCACCACGCAGTTCTTGGCCACCCAGATGGCGTGGCCAATCTGTGTGGAGCTTTTCTCCTCCCAGGTGATGGGGCGGATAGCTCCGGCGGGACAGACATCGGAGCATGCGTGGCATTCGGGACGGCAGTATCCATGGTCAAACTCCATCCGGGGCTGCATGAAACTGTTCATGTCAGTCGAAGGACGTAACACGCCGTTGGGGCATTCCGACACACAGAGCTGACAAGCCGTACAGTGCTGGGTGAAGTTCTTGAGGCTTATGGCTCCGGGTGGCACGAGTCGGGTGTGCCGCGCCGGCAGTTTCTTGTCAAGGATTTCCGCAAGACCCCCATCGACGGTTTTCTGGGCCTTGAGGGCGACAGCGCTACCGGCGGCTGTGGCTCCTGCAATCAGGAAGGAGCGGCGTCCGGAATCTACCGGGCGAGGGGTGTCCCCTCCGGTGACGGCCACCTGGCGACGCGGACGGGTAGTGAAGCTGATTGCTCCTTTCGAGCAATCATCGATACAGTCCATGCAGGAAACGCATCGGCTCAGGTCTATTGTATGGTTCTTGGCATCTATGCATGAGCTTTTGCAACGACGGGCGCAACTGCCGCAGCTGATACATTTCGAGGTGTCTATCACCGGACGCAGCAGACTGTGGCGCGACAGCAGTCCGAGAATTGTGCCGACGGGGCAGACTGTGTTGCAATACACACGTCCCCCGCGCCAGGATAGGATGACAATCGCCACCAGCGAGACGGCGGCCACGATGAACACCGGCAAGGAACGTATCCATACCTCACGGGTGTATATGGCGTAACTGTCGTAATGCTCGGCCAGCGGCACAAAGAGGTTGTTAAGCCAGATTACCAGAGGTTGCCCCAGATTCTGGACCATACGGCCATAAGTGCTGTATGGTGCTATGAGTGACGCGATGGCGGTGAAGCCGGCCACGAGCAGGAGGATGAAGACCCCGAGGATGACGTAACGCGCAACGTTATGGGCCTTATGGTATTTGAAACGCTTTTTCTTCCCCTTTCGGCGTGCCGACAGGTTTGACACGATGTCTTGAAGCACACCTAACGGGCAGATTACCGAACAGTAGGCGCGTCCCACAAGGAGGGTCAGCACCACCAGGGAGGTGACCACTACGGCATTGAGGGCCAGCACTGCCGGAAGAAACTGTATTTTGGCCATCCATCCCAGCCAATGGTGGAGTGTCCCGGTAAAATCAAGGAACATCGCCGTGATGAGTGCCCAGAAGATTATCGCGAGGGTAACACGGATTTTACGCAGCATAAAATTCAGGTATGATTGGTTGCGGATAAAACGTAGACAAAATTACTAATAATCCTCTGTTTTGCCGGGAATAAGTCTCTTGGTTTAACATTTTTTGTGGAAACCGTTCCGGCTTTTAAAACCGTGGATTACAAATTGGAATTGTAATATGCCGGGTCGCCTGAGACCTCCTTCCCCACGAACGGGGGCAGTGTCAAGGGTGTTGAGGCTGACGGCAGTTCCACTTCGGCCACAACAAGCCCGTCGTTCGGCCGGATAAACCTGTCCACCTCCCAGATAAGTCCTCCGTAAGGGACTTTGTATCGTTCTTTCTCGACAATGTTCCCTTCACAGACTCCCCGGAGCATCCCCAATGCATCCTCCAAGGGGATTTCATATTCCCATTCGTCGCGTGAGATTCCCTCGGTTTTCCCTTTGACGGTCAGGAACCCGTGGCCATCGGTGACACGCACCCTGACAGTCCCCTCTTTTCGACGTGAAATATAACCTTGTGTGATATGGTGTACGGTGGTGGCTGCCTCGCGGTATGACTGGTCTGTGACCAGGAATTTGCGTTCTATCTCTTTTGCCATTTGGATGGGATTTCTATGCGGTTTTTCTCCGTCATTTGTCCGGTTTGGGATTTATGACTAACTTTGCAAAGTTAACATCAAAGTTTGGAAAAAACAAGACTACGCATATTCATCCTGTGGCTGACGGTAGCTGTCGCCATTATTCTCCCCGCCCCGCTGCATGCGGCTCCCGGCAAGCTGCTGGTGGAGGTGATAGACTCCGTATCCGGAGAACCCGTGCCTTTCACTGCCATTTATGTCAAGGACACCACCCAGGGGGCCATGGCCGATGAGGATGGCCGCGCCTGGCTGACGATAAACGCTCCCCGCGCCGAACTTGAATTCTCCGCCATGGGTTACGCCAAACGGACGGAGACGGTAGGCCGTCAGGTGGCGGCAATCAGGGTGATGCTTGTCCCTGCCGGCCATCAGCTTGAAGAAGTGACGGTAAGACGGCGCAAGGAGCATTACTCCAAACGCAACAATCCGGCTGTCGACTTCGCGCGTCGTATCCGTGATGCAGACTCGATCACCGACCCGCGAAGAAGAGACCATTACAGCTTCACCCGTTATGAGCGTATCACCCTCGGACTTGACAAGGTCGATATGGAGGAGAAGGAGGGGGATGGGAAATCGTCCCGCAAGCCCGGAAAATTTGACTTCGTGAGGGAACATGTCGATACGTCTGCCGTCACGGGAAAACCTGTGTTGCCTCTGTCGGTTAAGGAGAAGGTGTCGCAAGTGATATATCGGCGCGAGCCGCGTTCCGAAAAGACATATTTGCTTGGAGTCAAGGCCGGAGGGGTTGACGAACTGGCCGATGAGCGCAGCATGCAGACCTTGATGGAGGACATGTTCCGGGAGATTGACCTGTATGACGAGGATGTCAACATACTCCAGAACCGGTTTGTCTCACCGTTGTCGCGCATCGCTCCGGATTTCTACAAATTCTATCTCACCGACACCGTGGATGCTCCTGACGGAGGGAGGTTGATTGAATTGAGTTTTGCCCCGCGCAATCCGGCCTCTTTCGGTTTCACCGGGCGTCTGTATGTGGCCGAGGGTGACTCAACGATGTTTGTGAGGAAAGTGAGGATGAATGTGCCCCCGTCAATCAATCTCAATTTCGTCGACCATCTCCAGATAATTCAGGAGTTCGAGCAGGCCCCGAATGGTGCCAGGTTGAAGACTCTTGATGATTTCGATGTCGAACTGTCAATCATCAAGGGTACACAGGGGCTGTATATCCATCGTACCACCGCATATAAAGACCATAGTTTCCTGCCTCCTGAACGTGCCGAGCTGTTTGACCGTCTTGGTGACACTTTCAGTGATCCTGCGGCCTATGCCCGCGATGATGATTTCTGGAAAAAGGAACGTATAGTGGCGGCCTCGGTCAATGAGGACCGCATAGGGCAGCTGATGGAACGTCTGCGCGGCGTGAAACTGTATTATTATGGTGAGAAAATATTGAAGATTTTCTTCACGGGATATGTCAAGACAGGCAAGAACTCTAAGTTTGACATCGGGCCGGTAAACACATTCATCAGCGGAAATTCCATCGAAGGGGTAAGGCTCAGGCTCGGAGGTACAACCACCGCGGCCCTCTCTCCCCATTGGTTCGCCAAAGGATATGCCGCCTATGGCACCAAGGACAGGAAATGGAAATATGGGGCGGAGCTGGAATACTCGTTCAACCGTAAGCGCGACCACCAGAGGGAATTTCCGGTGCATTCAATTATGGTGTCGGAAAAATATGATGTCGACCAGGTAGGGCAGCATTATCTGTTCACCAATCCTGACAATGTCTTCCTGTCGCTGAAACGAATGGAAAATGTGTTGATGACCTATCGTAGGCAGACTCGCCTCGACTACACGTTGGAGCTGGCCAACAACTTCTCGGTGAAGGCTTCGGCGAATCTCGAACGTCAGGAAGCCACTACCTGGGTGCCGTTCGTGAACAGCAGCGGGGTGGTGACCCCGCATTATAATGAGACATATTTCTCCGTGGAGTTGCGTTATGCCCCCGGGGAGAAGTTTTTCCAGACAAAGACGCAGCGCATTCCGGTCAATCTCGACGCGCCGGTGTTTGTCCTGACTCATACCTATGCTCCCAAAGGGCTGTTCGGGGCACCGTTCACCGTCAACAAGACGGAGGCAAGTTTCTCCAAGCGGTTCTGGCTGTCGGCGTTCGGTTTCGTTGATTTCATGGTGAAAGGTGGCCATGTCTGGAGCCGTTCCCCATATCTGAGCCTTCTGATTCCCAATGCCAACCTCTCATACACGATTCAGCCCGAGAGTTTCGCTCTCATGAATCCCCTGGAATTCATCAACGACAGCTATGTCTCCTGGGATATGACATATTGGGCCAACGGGGCGATACTGAATTATATCCCTTTGGTAAAGAAACTCAAACTCCGCGAGGCGTTTGCTTTCAGGGGATGGTTGGGCGCGTTGAGTGACAAGAACAATCCTCTCAAGTCTCCCGATCTGTATCTTTTTCCCGTCAGTGCGCCATATGAACCGATGCATGGGAAACCCTATATGGAGATTTCCGCCGGTATAGACAATTTCTTTAAGTGTCTGAGGGTGGATTATGTATGGAGGCTTACCTATCGTGAGGGACAACCTGCATCATCCCGTTCCGGATTGCGGATAGCTCTCCATGTCACCTTCTGATATCATCCACCAACCTTGCGGTTAGCTTGTCAAAATCCATATGTCAGAAATTACATTAGCTATTGCTATCCTCTGAAATAATGGGGATGGAAAACTCAAAAGAAACAAGTCCCGCACTCCGATGTGTGTCCGGGACTTGTTATGGGAGGGTATCTGTGTATGTTCTTGTCAGGATGGGGAATCAGCGCAGGCGCAGCTTTGTGCCGGGAGTGAGCTTGGCTTTGGTTGACAAACCGTTGAGCTTGCAGAGCTGACGTACGGTGACCCCGTTGCGTGAGGCTATGCGGCTGAGTGAATCTCCACGTTTGACAGTGTAAGTTTTGGCTTTGCCGGATTTCGATTTTGAGGAGGATGCTTTCTGCGGATTGGCTGCCAGATATTGCTTGGCATATTCCTGGTTGGCTCCCGGATCGAAGTTACGGGGCTGGGTGTAAGTCCGTTTGTCGAAGGTATATTGGTCGGTGTGGACTGTCTGGTTGGCGAAGTCGAAGATTGCTGCCGGATTGATTGGATAACCCATGTAACGGGTCTCGAAATGGAGGTGGCTGCCGAAACTGCGGCCTGTGTTTCCTCCCAGAGCGATAGGTTCACCCGCCTTGACATACTGGTCAGGTTTCACGAGAAACTTGGAGAGGTGGCCGTATACGGTCTCAAGTCCGTTGGGATGGCGCACAATCACATAATAACCATATCCTTTGCGCTCGAAGTTGGTCAGCCGGACACGTCCGTCAAAGGCGGCGCGTACCGTGTCGCCGGTCTGGAGCTTGAGGTCGATACCTTTATGGACACGACGGAAACGGGGACGATAGCCGTAAGGGGAGGTCACATACCCGGGGGTAGGCATCGCGAAATTGCTTACATCGATTACCTTGGTGTCGGGGACATCCATTCCGGCGTATGCGTTGACGCGTTTGGACTCCCATCCTTCGGTGTAGATATCAAGTTCCGGTTCCTCTTCCTCTTTGAAAAGATTGTCGACAAAGGCTTTGGTCTCCTCAACGGAGATCTGGTTGCCGATGTTTTCCTGTTTGGCGATGAGACCCTGATGCTCGGCGTTGTGGGCTTTGGGGAGTTTGAACGACTGTGCGTCGCTCGAAAACGCCAGGAGGGCCGTCGCGGCCAGTATTACGAATTTGTCGAGTTTACAAAAAAGCATTTCCTGTTGACTGTGTTGAGAGAGGTTTTAAGCGTTTAAATCATCGGCGCAGTAGATAGAGGAGAGGATAGTGGGGGTGTAGTCGAAAACTTCCCCGGCCTTGAAGAAACGGGCTATTTCTATTGAGGCGTTTTCGGGGGAATCCGAAGCGTGGACGATATTTTCTTGTCCGCTCATCGCGTAATCGCCACGGATAGTTCCCGGCAAGGCTTTGCGGGCGTTGGTGGCGCCTGTCATACCTCTCACCACTTCTACGGCATCGACACCTTTTATTGCCATCACAATCACCGGAGTTGCCATCATCGAACGAAGCAAAGAGGGGAAGAAGGGGCGGTTTACGAGATGGGCGTAATGCTCGCGCAAAAGCGGCTCTGACAGCTCCATCATCTTTATGCCGGCAATTATCAGGCCTTTTTTCTCAAAACGTGATATTACTTCTCCGGAAATTCCTCTTTGTATTCCCGATGGTTTGATGATGACGAGGGTGGTTTGCATTGGGGCGGGATGTTAGGTGTCGGTTTGTAAACAATAAACTCGCGACGCGGGTTGTTTTGTCTTTCCAAAGTTACTAAAAATAAAGCTCTTCGGGAAAAAATTCAGTATTAAAATAGTTTAATAATCAGGCGATGTCAGGAGAAATGATGTTAACTCATTGTGAAATAAAGAGTTGAGGAAATATGTTTTACAGCATGTTTTTAAACAACTTAAAAATGGGTGATGTTTTGCGCATAATTACGGTCATATGTTTTGCACAGACCGTAATAAAATGTGCAATGTCTTGAAGGCTACAGTCTTGGATAATCTACCTTATGAAATCCGGCTCATATCGGTTTTTCGCGAGAACAGTCGCGCGAGTTCAGGCAACAACATATCGTGACCTGGAGCAGAAAGGGAGGGATCTGTGGCGAGTATGGCATCGACCGAATCCCTGGCGATCTGGACAATCTGGCCGTCGGTCGCGAGGTTGGCGACATGCAGCTCCATCGGCATGCCGCTTTGCATTGTCCCCTCCAGGTCGCCTGGGCCACGGGTCTTCAGGTCGGCCTCGGCGATAAGGAAGCCGTCGGTGGTGGAGGTCATTATCTCAAGACGTTTGCGGGTATCGCCGGCAATCTTGCGTTTCGACATCAGCACGCAAAAGCTCTGGTCGGCTCCACGTCCCACGCGTCCCCTCAGCTGATGGAGCTGCGACAGGCCGAACCGTTCGGCGTTCTCTATAACCATCACTGACGCGTTGGGGACATTGACCCCGACCTCTATCACCGTTGTGGCCACCATTATCTGGGCCTTGTTCTCGATGAAGAGTTTCATCTGGTAGTCCTTTTCTTTCGGCTTCATCTTGCCATGGACGTAGACGACATTGTAGGATGGGAATGTCTCGCGAATCAGGTCATAGCCCTCCTCGAGACATTTCAGGTCGAGTTTCTCATTTTCAAGGATAAGAGGGTAGACGATGTAGACCTGTCGTCCCTCGGCCAATTGCCGCCCGATGGAGCGGTAGACCTGTTGTCGCTGGTCGTCAAACCGCAGGAGGGTGGTGACAGGCTTGCGACCCGGAGGAAGTTCATCAATGACTGATACATCCAGGTCGCCGTAAAGGGTCATGGCGAGTGTGCGCGGAATGGGGGTGGCGGTCATCACCAAAATATGGGGAGGGATGACATTCTTGCCCCACAGACGCGCCCGTTGCATTACTCCGAAACGGTGTTGTTCGTCAATCACCGCGAGTCCGAGATTGCGGAAACGGACATTGTCCTCGATGACCGCGTGGGTGCCGACAAGGATATGCAGCGAGCCGTCAGCCAGTCCGGCGGCGATTTCTTCCCTCTCCTTTTTGCGGGTGGAGCCTGTCAGCAACTTGACATTGACCCCGAGCTGCGCGGCCATTCCACGGATTGACTCGTAATGCTGGGTGGCAAGAATCTCCGTCGGTGCCATTAGGCAAGCCTGAGTGGCGTTGTCGAGCGCCATAAGCATAGCCATCAACGCGACTATGGTCTTTCCCGAGCCGACATCTCCCTGGACCAGACGGTTCATCTGTTTTCCTGACCCGACATCCGCCCTGATTTCCTTCAACACCCGTTTCTGGGCCCCGGTCAGCGGAAAGGGCAACACTTGGGAATAGAAGTTGTTGAAGAACATCCCTATGCGTGGGAAGGGACGTCCTTGGACTGACGCGGCCCGTTTGCAGGCGTAACGACGTATGTTGAGCTGCAGGTAGAAAAGTTCCTCGAATTTCAGGCGCAGGCGTGCGCGGTTGAGCGCGTCGTGATTGCGTGGGTTGTGTATGGTGCGCAATGCCGAATCTGCGTCGAGGAGTTGACGTTGGGTCAGTATCTCGGCCGGAAGGGTTTCCTCGAAGTGCCTTACCGTCGCCAGGGCATTGCTTATCCACTGGAAAATCATCCGGGAGGTCACGCCTCTGTTGCGCAGTTTCTCCGTGAGGGGGTACACCCCCCGCAACCCTTGCGAGGCGGTGGCCGATTCCGGAAGGTCCACCTCGGGATGGGTCATGCTCCAGCGGCCATTGAATTCGCGGGGCTTCCCGAAAAGGATGTATTCCGAACCGGTATGATATGCCTCCTGCAGGGCTTTTATGCGCTGAAACCACACCACTTCCATCGTGGCTGTCCCGTCGGTGAATAGGCCGGTCAACCGGCGTTTGGCCCCTTCGCCGTGGATTGTGAAACTGACGAATCTACCCCTGACCTGTATATAGGGCATCTCGTCGCGGAATGAGCGGATGGGATAGATTTTCGAGCGGTCGACATAATGGGTCGGGAAATGGTGCACCAGGTCGTGAAGCGACTTGATGCCCAATTCCTCATCAAGGAGTTTGGCCTTGACCGGGCCGATACCCTTGAGATATTTTATGTCGAATTCGCGTGGGGTAGCCATCTGTGGGGTGACGGAAATGATATGGGGCTACTTTGCCGCAGACATTATCGCCTCTGCTATGAGGATGTCGCGCGGGTTGGTAATTTTGATGTTGTCGGGGTTGCCTTCCACCAGGAATATGTTCTCGAATCCCGCTTCGGCCATCACTGACGCGTCATCGGTGAACGACTCCTGGTAGGGGAGGGAATAGGCCTCGCGCAATCTCCAGAGGATAAATCCCTGCGGGGTCTGGACTGCCCGGAAATCACTTCGGTTGACTGGGATGGAACTTACACCGTCCGCGTCAATCTGGCGCAGCGAGTCGCTGACCGCCACGGCTGGTATCGCGCCGTCGGTGTTGACGGCTGCCGCGCAGACGCGTTTCACCGTGGGGGCGTCAACGAGCGGACGCGCTCCGTCATGTATAAGGACGATGGAATTCGGGCGGGAGTCTGAAGGGATTGCCGCGAGTCCGTTCTTGACCGATTCCCAGCGTGTCGCTCCTCCGTGGACAACAAGCGGGGAAGTGAAATGGAAATCCTCACACAGTTTTTCCCATCTGGATTGCTCGTATGGGGAGATGACGAGTATGGGGGTAGCCCCCGGCACGGCCTCAAGAAGCTGCTCTATGGCATGCATCACCACCGGCCTCCCGTCAAGAAGGCAGAACTGTTTGGGAACCTCCGAACCGAACCGGCTCCCGCTTCCAGCCGCTACTATTATTATATATGTGTCAAATAAAGCCATCGGGATTGCTAAAAACGTATCGCAAAGATACGAAAAATCGTCAAATCATGACGCATTGAGACGGGAAGCATATAGGGAGACAAAAGCGAAACGGTCATCCGATTGGATGACCGTTTCTGATGGTAGCGGGACCGAGAATTGAACTCGGGACCTCCGGGTTATGAATCCGACGCTCTAACCAACTGAGCTATCCCGCCATCTGTCTTTCTCTCATCGGCTGCTTGTTTCTGAGCGGCCTTGCGGAGAGTTGCCTGCGCCTCTTGCGTCTTTGCGAGTGCAAAGTTAGACAATCTTTCCGAACTGACAAAATTTTTCAACACTTTTTTTCTATTGAGTATAAACGGCTGGTTATGTAGGAGGGAAAAATGGAAAATATCAGTAAAAAGTTGGAGGTTGGAAAAATTGTTGTAACTTTGTGTTTTAAAACATAAAAGGAATAATCCGAGTTTGATTCTATGCGGTCAGGTGTGGAGAGCGCCGAGGCCGGAAAAGTCAGATAAATATGATAAAGAAAGCGCTTGAAAAGGTAATGAGCGAGGATATGTCGGAAATCTGGACGGTTCTCAACAACGAGGAGAAACGTCGGATTATCGATGCGTTCGTGATCCATAACTTCAAGAAAAACCAAATGATCTATGCCGAGGGGGAGGAGCCGGAATATCTCTGGTGTCTTCTGCAAGGCAAAGTCAAGAAATTCAAGGATGGTGTGGGAGGCCGCGTGCAGATTCTTCGCCTGATAAGGTCGGTGCAATATTTCGGCTACCGCGCGTATTTCGCCAATGAACGTTACAATTCGTCAGCGGCGGCTTTTGAGCCCTCCACGGTCGGCACCCTCCCTATGACTTTGGTCAAGGATATGATCAACAACAACCGCAAGCTCGCCTGGTTCTTCATCCACGAGCTGTCGCGCAATCTCGGTGGTTCGGACACCAAGATTGTCAACCTCACGCAGAAACATATCCGTGGACGCCTGGCTGAAGCTTTGATTGTCTTGAGCGACCATTATGGTTTCGAGGATGACAATATGACTCTTAAAATATATATGGCGCGTGAAGATTTGGCCAATCTCTCCAATATGACCACATCCAACGCCATCCGTACCCTCTCAGGTTTCGTTGCCGAGAAGCTTATCACGGTTGACGGTCGTCGGATAAGAATCCTTGACGAACCGCAGCTCCGCAAAATTTCAAAATACGGCTGATTGTCAGGCCGGGGATAGCCCGGCCATGTAAATACATGGATATGGAAAGGTCTGTCTGGCACAAACACCAGACAGACCTTTTTGTAAGTGAGAATGGAGAAGAATGGCTTATTTGGCGGCGAGCACTTCGATTTCCACCAGGACTTTCTTGGGAAGTTCGCGCACGGCTACAGCTGAACGTGCGGGATAGGGGGCGTTGAAGGCTTCGGCATACACGGCGTTCATGGCGGCGAAGTCGCCCATATCGGCGAGATAGACGGTGGTCTTTACAACGTTGTCCATTGTCAGGCCGGCGGCTTCGAGAATGGCCTTCACATTACGGAGCGACTGGCGTGTCTGCTCGGTTATCCCTTCGGGGATTTCACCGGTTTCGGGGATAAGGGGAATTTGACCGGACGCGAAGAGGAAGGGTCCGCAGTCGATAGCCTGGCTGTAGGGGCCGATAGCTCCGGGAGCCTTGTCAGTTGCGATTGGGCTTTTCATTTTTGATGTCATTAATGGTTAAAGATGATACGAGTATTGTGTCGGCTTTTTCAAAAGCCGCTTTGTGCAGTGAGTCGATGGTGGTGTTGAGATGCCCGAACCGTTTGTCGAATCCGGGTATGAATCCCGATGATCCTGTGTCCGCGACTTTTCGGATTACCTCTCCTAACGTAAGAGTGGCCGGGGAGACCGAAGGTATGAAGCTGCAGACATCGTCGCCGGGTTTGTCTACCACATTCAGGAGCAGTCCCGCACTGAGCAGACGATTCACGGCGGCGGTCACCAGTGAAATCGGCAGGCCGTATTGCTCTGAAATCTGATGGGTTGTCAGGGGCTTCTCCTCCTTGGCGAAACGGACTGTGGCTATTGTCATCACGCAGAGTACAATCCTCCAACGGTAATCATCGGAAATTTTGGAGATTTCGTTGGTGAAACTGAACTCGAATATGTTTTGTGAGGAGTAGCAGTAGACCGCTCCGGAGAGGGTGATGAGCCAGACAAGTTGCAACCATATGAGCAACAGTGGGAGGAATGAGAATGATCCGTAAATGGCGTTGTATTTCGTGACGTATATCTGTCCGTTGACAAACAGCCATTGGAGAATCAGGAATGCAGTTCCGGCCAGCATGCCTGCTATGAACGCATTTTTGAATTTTACCTTGGTGTTGGGTATCAGCATGTAACTTCCCGCGAAGAACAACCATACCAATACCAGTGATGAGCAGTCAAGGATGGTTGAGACAATCGGGGACACAAAGTCAATCGGCAGGTTGTCCTGGATGGTCGTGGACATGAAGACGGTGATACCGCTGGCGCATATCATCAGCACCGGCAGAATCAGGAAGATAGCTGTGTAGTCGGTGATTTTTCTCCAGATAGTGCGTCCCTGAGGGATTCCCCAGATTTTGTTGAACGCGTCCTCGACATTTGACAACAGGGATATCAGGGTCCATAACAGGAAAATGATACCTATGCCGACAAAGATTCCTTCAGATGATTGGGCGAGATAAGAGTCGACGAATTTCAGGGCTGTGGCTACCGCCTTAGACTGGGCTGGAAAAGAGCTGAACAGTTGGCTTTCGACGAGATTCTGGAAGCCGAATCCCCGGCATATGGCAAATAACAACGCCAGCGCGGGGACTATTGCGAGTAACGTCTGGTAGGTCAGGGATGCGGCGCGATTCTGGAGGTCGGCGTTGAGGAATGACCTTACCGATAGATTGGCAGTCTTCATAAGGTTGACCTTCCAGTTGCGTCGCGTGTCGCTCCACACCCCGGAGGTGGAGTAGTTATACCAGTTCATCCCTTTTGTGGTAAGCCTGGCAATCCATCCCGACGTTTTTCCCGTTTTCTTTTCTTCTTTGGGATTCTCCATTAGATGTGGTTTTATTCCGACTTGGCAAATTTAACAAAAAAACGTCTATTTGTCAACAAGTCTGTCGAGTTTATTGAATGCGGTGAGTTAAAGGGCCGATTCCGGCTCTTAGCGGGGCCTGTTTCCATTATCGACAAGATATGGGTATACGATATTGTTAACAAATGTGTGTGGTAAAAGTTGGGATGGGGATATAAAGGACATCGCTCCGGGATGTATGGCCGGGAGCGATGTGGACTCCGGGGCAACATCACGAAGCGATGTTCTTTCGATAGATATGTATCGACTACGTCGGTCTCTCCTTAATGTAGGGCCGGCATCAGAAGGGGAGGTCGTCGTTGGCTGCTTCTGCGGGAGCGGGAGGGGTGGGGAAACCGCCGGGAGCTGCCTGAGGTGCGCCATAAGCGGGCGCTTGGGGAGCTGCGCCGAATCCGGGTGCGGGCTGGGGGAAGGTGGGGGCAGCGGGATAAGCCTGTGCAGCAGCCGGTGCGCCTTCGGTGGCGGGTTCTGCTTTCCAACCACGGATGCTGGTATACCAGCGGCCGTTGTATTCACGGCTCTCTATGTCGAAACTCAGACGGATGGTGTCGCCGGGGTTGAGGATGAACTGGTCTGCTTTCTCTCCGAAGAAGTCGAAATGAATCTTTTTGGGGAAACTTTCGAGGGTCTCAAGCACATATTCGCGCTTCTTCCAGGGATTACCCATTTTGGAGGTGCCTGACATCTCGGGGAGGGCAACTATGATTTTACCTGTAACTTCCATGATGGACGGGGTTTGATATTATTTTTTTCAGTTGATTCACAAAAACGGGCCGGAAGACAGACTGCTTACTCTTCCGACTTATTTCCCTACAAAATTAGTGAAACATTGGCTTGTCAGCAAATTTTAGGTTGAATATTTCATTGCGGAACGGAAACTTTTTTTTAATTTCGCACCGTAAATAAGTCAGGCAAATTTAAGCGAAATCAATATGGCAACGGCCTCACCATGGAAAGTCACCTCTCGTAAAAGTCTGCTCATATGTCATTTAGGCGCCCTTGTGGCGGTTGGAATGTGGGGCGGTTCATTTGTATCGACCAAAGTGCTTGTCAACAACGGCCTTGGTCCGGTGGAGATTTATATCTACCGCTTCCTCCTGGCATACCTGCTGGTGCTTCTTGGTTGCCATTCCAAACTGCTTGCCAATTCCTGGCGCGACGAGTTCCTGTTCCTCATCTGTGGCCTTTGCGGCTCCTCGATTTATTTCATCGCGGAGAACAATGCCGTCACTTACACGAGGGTCTCGGATGTGTCGATGATTACCACCCTTTCGCCATTGCTCACCACGTTGCTCATCGGAGCGCTGTACAAGACGGAAAGACCGGGCAAATGGACTTATATAGGGTCTTCTATAGCGTTTCTCGGTGTGGGGTTCATAATCTTCAAGGATGGATTTTCACAGTCAGTGCCACAGACCGACGCGCCTGATGCGTTGTCGACCACTATCGGCGACTTGTTGGCATTGGGCGCCGCTTTCTCTTGGGCTATATACAGTCTTGTGTTGCGCAAGCTGAATGTCACCTATACTGCGCAATTCATCACCCGCAAGACATTTTTCTATGGATTGCTGACCGCTGTGCCGTTCTGGCTCATATCCAAGGAGCCTGTGTCATCCCCCGAAGTGCTGCTGAAACCTGAGGTTTTCAGCAACCTGCTGTTCCTCGGAGTGTTGTGCTCGATGGTGGCTTATATCCTGTGGGCCTGGGTGATGGGCAATCTTGGAGCGATAAAGACCAATAATTATCTCTATGTGCAGCCGATTGTGACGATGATTATCGCGGCCATACTGTTTGGCAAGAATGACCCGATAACCCTGATAGGCTGTCTGGGCTGTTTCCTCATTATCGGAGGCCTTTGGCTGGGTGACTATATGACCCGTCAGGAGGCTTTGCGCAAATGACCGGTGCGGTCGAAACCGGGTTAGGCCGTTCACGCTTTTTCCGACAGTTCGAGCCATCTCATTTCCTTCTCGTCGAGAATATCTTTCAGCTCGGTGTAGCGGCGCGATTTCGCGTCGATGTCTGATATTGCCTCCCCGGAATTGAAAAGCTCTTCCAGCTGTTGTTTCTCGTTGTTCAGGCGGTCTATTTCGGATGTCAGTTCCTCGAATTCCTTACGCTCCTTGAAGGTCAGCTTCTGGGCTCTTTCCAGACCTCCGCGACTGAGTTTGGCTGTCGGGGCGCTTTCTGTCTGACCGGTGGAAGTGGCAATGGCAGGCTTGTTGCCGGCGGCAAGTTTCTCCTCGCGGTCGCGCTCTTCACGCCATGCCCGGTATTCGGTGTAATTCCCGGGGAAATCCTTAACCTTGCCGTCCCCCTCGAACACAAAGAGGTGGTCGGCGATGGAGTCAAGGAAGAAACGGTCGTGAGACACCACGATCACGCATCCTTTGAAGTCGGCGAGATAATCCTCCAGTATCCCGAGGGTCATTATGTCGAGGTCGTTGGTAGGCTCGTCGAGAATCAGGAAGTTGGGGGAGCGCATCAGGACGGCTGCCAGATGAAGGCGGCTGCGTTCGCCCCCGCTGAGTTTTGAGATGTATTTCTGCTGGTCGGCGGGGGTGAAGAGAAAGTGCTGCAGGAATTGCATAGGAGAGTAATGGGTGCCGTCGTTGACGACGATGTCCTCGGCCAGTTCGGTTATGGCATCGATTACTCTCTTGTTCTCGTCGAAATCGATTCCCTCCTGACTGTAATATCCGAACTTCACAGTCTCTCCGATGTCGAAATGACCGCTGTCAGGAGCGACCAGTCCTTGGAGCATCTTGATGAATGTGGATTTTCCCGCACCGTTCCTGCCGATTATGCCGACTTTCTCATAACGGGAGAACACATAACTGAAATTGTCAAGGACCCTCTTGTCGCCGAAGCTTTTCGACACGTTGTGCGCCTCGAATATCTTGGAACCGATATATGAGGAGTTGACCCGCAAGTCGACATTGCGTTCACTGAGGTTGACTTGCGAACGTTTCTTCAGGTCATAGAACGCGTCGATACGGTATTGGGCTTTCCCGGCACGGGCCTGTGGCTGACGGTTCATCCAGTCCTGCTCTTTGCGCAGGGTGTTCTTGACCTTGGCAAGCTCGGAAGTCATCCCGTCAATGCGCTCTTTCCGGCGGCGCAGATAGTTGGCGTAATTACCCTCGTGGATATAGACTTGAGCGCGGTCGATTTCGATGATTTTGTCACATATCCGGTCGAGAAAGTAGCGGTCATGGGTGACCATCAGGAGGGTCACTTTCGAACGGGAAAGGAAGTTCTCAAGCCATTCGATGGTAGGTATGTCAAGATGGTTGGTCGGCTCGTCGAGAATCAGCAGGTCAGGTTCGGAGGCTATGACCTCGGCCAAAGCGAGCCGCTTGCGCTGCCCTCCGGAGAGGGTGGCGATACGGGCCTCGGGGTCGAACACCTCCATCTGGGTCAGAAGACGTTTCAGTCGGTCGTTGCCACCGACATACTCCCCGACTGTCTTTTCGTCAGGAAGCACCGGTGTCTGTTCCAGAAAACCTGTTTTCAGGTCCTTGCGAGGGGTGATTTTGCCGGAATCCGCGCTTTCGGTGCCTGCGATACATCTCAGGAGGGTGGTTTTTCCGGTTCCGTTTTTGGCAATGAGTGCTATCTTGTCGCCTTGGTTGATGCCGAATGTGACATCAGCGAAAATCATCCGGTCGCCGTGGCTTTTCGTGAGGTTCTCGAGCTGGAGGTAACTTATCATCAGAGGGTGGATGTCGGTTAATGTTTGTGCAAAATTACACAAAGTTTGGTGAAGATGGAAACTTTGAGTAATTTTGTGATGAATAAAAAAGGAAACTATGGACGCAGAAACCCGTCTCAGACTTGAAGAGAAGGTGGTCGAGATGCTCAAGACCGTGTTCGACCCTGAAATACCGGTTGATATCTACAATCTTGGCCTCATATATAAGATAGATATCGATGATGACGCTAATCTGGTCATAGATATGACCATGACCGCTCCCTCCTGCCCGATGGCCGATTTCATCGTGGAGGATGCGAGACTGAAACTTGAGTCAATCGACGGTCTCAAGTCGGTTACCATCAATGTGGTCTTCGAGCCGGAATGGACAAAGGACATGATGAGCGAGGAGGCCAAGCTCGAACTGGGAATGCTCTGATGGGGCGCGTCTACTTCATATCCGACCTGCATCTTGGGGCCACTTATTTCCCTGATCCGAAGAGATGGGAGAAGAGGGTGGTCGACTTTCTCGACTCCATAGCCGGGGATGCCGATGAACTGTATATGCTGGGTGACATCCTTGATTACTGGTATGAATACCGTAATGTCGTGCCTAGAGGTTTCGTGAGGTTCTTCGGGGCATTGGCCCGGCTGGCAGATAGCGGGGTCAAAATCCATTGGTTCATAGGCAACCATGACATATGGCTTTTCGATTATTTGCGTGACGAGATCGGGTTGGAGATTGTCGACGGGTATGTGGTCAGGGAGATAAGGGGCAAACGTTTCTTCCTGACCCACGGAGACGGGGTGGGGAAACTCAAACCCGCTTTCAGGTTTCTCCGTGGTATGTTCCGTAACAAGGCTTGTCAGAAACTATATGCTGCCATCCATCCGCGGTGGACTATCGCCTTCGCTCACCGCTGGTCTGATTCCTCACGCGGTTATTCCCCCGATAATGTGCCCGTTTTCGAAGGGGAGGAAAACGAACCGCTGGTGAAGTTCAGCCGGCAGTATCTGCGTGAGGTAGACCCTTCGATTGACTACTTCGTGTATGGCCATCGGCATATCCTCCTTGATTTGCCTATTGACGACGGCAAAAGCCGTGTGATAGTGCTGGGAGACTGGATATACCATTTCTCATACGGGGTGTATGACGGAGAGAAATTTGAGTTGAAGCTATTCGATGAACGACCGGAATTTACTGACTAAATTTCCTGAAATCAGGAGATCTAATCAGGAATTTCAAGAAGTTAATATTTTTTAACAATAGTTACTCTAAATAAGGTAAAATTCATTAGGCGGTGATTATTAATGGTTTAAGTAGATGCTGGGGGATGCTTGATATATGAAAGGTTTAAAAAGTATGTCGCATAACATATCTAATTATTTTGCCACCCCCCAAAAAAGCCCGACCTTTGTGTCACAAACCTAAAACAATCTTTTTTACCTTAGAAATTGTACCTATTGGAAACCAATAAAAGGGCGCTCGTGATGAGCGCCTTTTTATGTTTATGGTATTCAGGAATATTATGGCAAGAATATTTGAGGGAGAGTTCAGAAAAATCGTCTGTGCTTTAAGTAAAAATATATTAGGCCTTTTAGATGTTGAAAAGAGAGTTTTGAAAACAAGGAACGTCTGGTTGCCCGTTGCCATTCATGGATAATTGAAATGCTTTGGATGTAATCTATCGAAAAACCGGCCTGTCTAACCCTCTCACAAAAATCAGCATCTTCAGGCCCATAGAATATATTTGTATCCAATCCTCCAATTTGGTCATAGGTAGTTTTACGAAATATCTGACATGCCCCAATTACATAATATGGATGAATGAGTCTGCATTCACCATAATTTATGGGAGATGTCCGAAACCGGTTTATAAGTATATTCCGTAATTTTATTCCTATTCCTGGGAATGGTTTTGCGCTCTCTTGTAATTCCCCGGAGAGAGAGTATAAGGCTGGGGCGACAACACCGCAGATTGGGTTGTTTTCCAGGTAGGAACGTAATTCAAGGATTGCCTCTTTGGTAACGATAGTGTCGTTGTCAAGGAGCATTATGAATTTTCCTGAAGAGGATTCGATTCCTAACTTTCTCCCTCCAGCAACTCCCAGGTTTTTTGATGAAGTAATTATAGTTAATTGTTCCCTGAAAAGAAGTTGCCATTTAGAGAGTACCTCTCCGGTAGAATCAGTTGAATTATTATCAACAACGATAAGTTCGATATCGTTGGAAGTCTCAATCAATTGTCGCAAAGAGAATAGGAGCCTCTCAAGGAATGCGGCTCCATTGTATGATATGATGATAATAGACAATGCATAATCGTAATTCATTATCTGAACAGTTTTATTTTCAACGCTTTAAGGGATGCTGAAAATTCTTCCCAAGAAGAGAAACGGCGTAGATGTTTAAATATGAATCTTGGTGACAAAAAGTAACTTATGTTATTACGGAACAAAAGAGACTCCATCTCACTTGCGGAAATGTTAGGAAGATTCAGTATTGAATCTCTTTGGACATCTGTGGGATGATATTCATTCCCTTTTATCCATCCATTAGCTTTGCAGATTTGGTAATATTTTGTTCCTGGAAATGGGGATACGATGTTAAACATAACCTGATCGACATCAAGTTTTTTCGCCTCACGAAGAGTCTTTTTGACAGTCTGCGCTGTTTCAAGAGGAGAGCTGCCTATAAGTACGTTGAGTTTTACAGGAACGTTATATTTCTTTAGTAATTTAATGGAATGATATATATCATTAGGGGTGATACCTTTTTGGATATATTTTAATATATCCGCGTCAAAGGATTCTATACCTAAATCGACATATCTACATCCACTCTCGCTCAACATTTTTGCGATAGGTTCTGTTATGGCGTCTACACGAGCTTGGCATCCCCATACCATATTGTGACGTCTCATAATATCGCAAATCTGTCGGGTTCTTGTTTCATTCCAGATGAAATTATCATCCATAAAACCGATAGCCCGATATCCCTCAGATGCGAGCATGCTTACTTCTTCAGCGATACTTTCTACTGATCTGAAACCAATGGGAGGTTTGTGGCCCGGGTGAGAGGATTCGTATTCGATTTCCCGGGCAAATGTTAATGAAGAGGGCACACAATAAATACACTTATAAGGGCAATTACGCGATGTAAACATTGTCGTGTAAGGACCTGTTTTGAGTTTTGGATTGTGATATGTGTGCCCCTTTATCAAATCCCTTGCAGGAAATGGCAGGGAATCAAGGTCTTTTATGAGAGGACGTGGAAGGTTGGAAACCACAGTGGCGTTATTCAGATAAGAAACCCCTTTTACGTCTTTGAGAGATTTTTTTTCATAAATCGCCTTTACAAGCTCAAGTGCGCTTTCCTCCGGTTCACCTCGCACGACGAATATGTTTTGGTCAACTAAACATTTAGTTGTATAATAGGTCGCCCCAGGACCAGTGAGAATCACAGGAGTAGTGGGATGAAATTCTCGGATGATTTTAATAGCTTGCAAATCGCTATCTATGGAAAGATTGACAGTCCAGATAAAATAAAAATCCGAATTATCCTCAGATAAAAAAGATTGGAAATTTTTTTTATCTGATTTCTCATAAACGAAATCATTGAGCTTAACTTCGCAACTTAATTTTTGTCTCAAATAAGCTGCGAGAGTAAGTTCATAGATATTAATCATCGGGTAGACTATACGAGTACAACCTGCCGAACGTTCAGGTGCTTGTTTATTGTCAAAACATGGAGGAACAAGAAATGTCAGTCTCATAATATAGTCTAAATTTTCTAAATGCTTTATTATTGAACGATAACTTAGGGCTTAATATTGTTTGGGATGAAATTTTCACAGATAGTAAATTGCAATAGCTTTATGTGGATATAAATATTGTTTCAGAATTATAGGGTGTGATATTCATTAAGTGAACATTCTTAAAATCGTGATAGAAATTTTATAAGGGGTAACCCTCCATATGAGACGAATGCACCTAACTTGTTTTTTAGTCTGACATTCGGATCACATAATTCGTTGGCTCTTTCTGCTTTTATGATACCAAGACACCGTTCTATTGTGTGAGAATCGTCGATATTGTTTTTTAAAATCAATAATAACATATTGAAATGCGCGCTGAAACGACGGTCTAAAGATGCTTTTGTGAGTTTTGGATGATACTCTGACATATATTTTACCATATTGTCTGTTACATCCAATGCATCAATTCGACTATGACTCCATTGATGCATGAAGCTTCCACTCTCTTGCCTGTAGAAGTATATGACGACAGGAAGATAGGCAATCGTAGTAGCATTTTCATAGAAACGGTAAAAAGCATCCAAATCCTCATAACGTATGCCCTCCCGAAATCTAATGTTATCTCCGAGGAGTGCGCGTTCGATGAGCATCCCGCATGGGGAGTTGAGGATGAGGCTTTGGTAGAGGGCTTTTTTCATTGCCGTGGTGTAATCCATGACAAGAGGGGAGGCCGGAGGACATTTTTTTGGGCGGAAACGGGTGGCACGTTCAAATTTCCCTATGCAGACCTGCGCACCGGTGGAGTCCAGCACTCTGAGCAGCGACTCCAGGGCTTCGGGATGAAGGCAATCATCGGCATCGACGAACCCGAGATACTTCCCGCGCGAGATGTCAATGCCTGTGTTGCGGGCTTTTGAGACACCTCCGTGCGGTGATTTCAGAAGGATAAAACGTGGGTCTGATTCGCAAAAATGTGTGGCGATGTCGATGGAATCATCGGTCGAGCCGTCATCCACCACGATTACCTCGTAATCCGTCACCGTCTGTGACGCAATCGATTCGAGGCATTCCGTGAGATACTTTCCGGCATTGAACACCGGCACGACGAGACTGACCAAAGGCTGACCTCCGGAGGGGGGTATTTTGGGCAGGTTGCTGTCGTTGGGTTCCATATTGGAAAAACGGGGTCACGTTGGATTTATTATCATAATTGTTTTTAAATTCGTATATTTGCGAGAAAGAAACATAGACAAGATGAAAACAATATTTATTACAGGAGGCTCTACCGGAATAGGAGCGGCCTCTGTCAGGAAATTCGTCGAAGAGGGTTGGAATGTCGGATTTATGGATATTAATGTCTCCGAAGCAAATAAGCTTATGGAGGAGATCGGCGACTATGACCGCGTGCTGTTTGTGGAAGGCAACACCCGCTCACACGAAGATATCGCGCAGGCTGTCAAAAGGACAGTGGAGCGCTTCGGCAAACTTGACAGCGTATTCGCCAATGCCGGAATCCATCGCAGCAATACCCTCCTTGACATTTCCGATGAGGAACTTGACCTGATGATTCACACCAATATCTACGGAACGGTCAACACCCTCCGTGAGGCGGTTCCGCATATAATCGAAGCCGGGGGCGGCTCGATTGTAATCAACGCCTCGGATCAATGGTATGTCGGTAAGGCCCACAGTTTCGCTTACGGATTGACCAAGGGTGCGTTGGGCCAGATTACCCGTAGCCTCTCCATTGACCTTGGGAAATATGGCATCCGGGTCAATGCTGTCTGTGCCGGGACCATCCATACCCCTTTGGTGGACGCTCTCTTCGAGAAATTTTCCAAGATAGAAAACAAAAGCGTGGAGGAATATTGGAAAGAGGAAAACGCCCTCTACGCTAGAGGCACCGTTGGTACTCCGGCAGAGGTGGCCGAACTGGTCTATTTCCTTGCGTCAGATAAAGCATCATTCTGCACCGGGGGCCATTACCTTGTGGATGGCGGACTGGTCGCCCATTGAAAAACATCGGAAATGAAAATAGACAAATGGAAGACGCTTGACAGCAAATATCTTATTCGTCGGCCTTGGCTCACAGCGAGGAGAGACACGGTGCGACTCCCCGACGGACGTGTCAACGACGAGTATTATGTGCTTGAATATCCGACCTGGATAAATGTCATCGCCATCACCAGGAATGGTGATTTCCTTATGGTGGAGCAATACCGCCACGGTCTGGGAGATGTGTTTGTCGAACTGTGTGCCGGAGTTGTGGAGGAGGGTGAGACCCCTCTGGAAGCTGCCCGCAGGGAGCTTCTCGAAGAGACGGGTTATTCAGGTGGTGAATGGCGATTGCTCGACACCATCTGTCAGAACCCATCCACATGCACCAATATGACCTATTGTTTCCTTGCCGAAGGTGTGGAGCAGACCGATATCCAGCATCTCGACGAGACGGAGGAGATCAATGTCAGGATACTGTCTGAGGATGAACTGCTTTCCCTCTTGACCGATGGAAAAATCAAACAATCCCTTATGGCCGCGCCTCTCTGGCATTACTTCGCCACACGGAAGTGTGGCCTTTGATAAGGTTGACTGATAAATAGCTTCGCGATGCTGATCCGTAACAGACTACGGTTCAGCATCGCGAAGCTATTTATCAGTCTAAGAATAACCCGACGTTATTCAAAGATGTGTTTCAATTTGGAGAAAAGACGATGGGTTGTCGAGGGATCCGGCTTGATGTCTGGCTGGTCACGCAGCGATTCAAACGCGGCTTTCTCCTGGTCGTTGAGCTTCTCGGGAATGTAAACCATGACATTGATAAGCTCGTCGCCGGTCGCTCCCCCTTGCGGATTGGGAAGGCCCTTGCCACGCAGACGAAGCACTTTGCCTGGCTGGGTGCCTGCGGGTATGTTGAGTCGTGCGCGGCCTGTGATGGTCGGAACCTCCACCGCGCCTCCAAGGGCGGCGGTGACGACATCGAGCATCAGGTTGTATATTACATCATTGCCGTCGCGGATAAGTTCGGGGTGCTTTACCTCCTCGATTACAACAAGCAGGTCGCCGTTTATGCCGCCTCGACGGGGTGCGTTTCCTTTCCCTTTAACAGTCAAGGTCATACCCTCCGACACACCGGCCGGAATGTCGAATGACACAAGCTCGTCCTTGCGCTGTATTCCTTCGCCGTTACAGTATGAACAGGTTTCGGAAATGACTTTCCCCTCACCCTCACACTGGGGGCATACACCGACAGCTTCCTGTGCGCCGAACAGCCCGTGGACAATCTGGCTGACGGTTCCGGTGCCGTGGCAGGTGGGACAGGTGTTGAACGCTGTGCCATCCTTTGCTCCGGTACCGTTGCAATGCTCACACTTGACATATGTCGGGATGCGCAGTGTCTTGGATACACCCTTGGAAATCTCTTCCAAAGTAAGTTTGACCTTGATGCGCAGGTCGGAACCGCGACGCTGGGGCTTCTGACGGCGACGCGAACCTGCGCGGCCACCGGTGGCTCCGCCGAAACCGCCTCCGCCAAACTCGAAGTGGCCGCCGAAGATATCTCCGAACTGTGCGAAGATATCCTCCATCGACATGCCGCCGCCATAATAGCTGCCTCCGCCGAAACCTCCTCCGCCGAATCCCTGCGGACCCATGGAGTGACCGAACTGGTCATATTTCTGGCGCTTCTCATCATTGGAAAGCACCTCGTAGGCCTCAGCCGCCTCCTTGAATTTCTCCTCGGCGGCTTTGTCGCCCGGATTCTTGTCAGGGTGGTATTTGATGGCCAGCTTGCGGTAAGCTTTCTTTATCTCGTCGGCTGTGGCTGTCTTGGAGACACCAAGCACTTCATAATAGTCTCTCTTGTTTTCCATATCCCGGGGCTTACTGGGCTACCACCACCTTGGCGTGGCGGAGAACCTTGTCGTTAAGTGTGTATCCTTTCTGGACGGTATCCTTGACCTTGCCTGCGGCGGTCTCCTCGTCAGCGGGAACCATGGCGATGGCCTCGTGGATGTCGGCATCGAAATCGGCTCCGGTCGAATCCATCGCCTTCACGCCGTTGTCTCCGAGATATTTCACCAGTTTGTTGTAAATCAGTGTCATCCCCTCTTTCACGGATTCCGCGTCAGACGAATCCTTTATGGCGTCGAGACCACGCTCGAAATCATCGACGATAGGCAGGAGTCCCTGGAGAACTTTCTCTGCGGCGTTCTTTATCAGTTCCGAACGTTCGCGCAATGTGCGTTTGCGGAAATTGTCGAATTCCGCCATCAGGAACATGTATTCTTTCTTCTCCTTGGCAACCTCTTCCTCCTTGGTCTGCAACAGGCCGCGCAACGACTCAAGCTCGGAAGTCTCTTCCGAAACCTCCTCCATGTCACCCTCTTCAGGGTCTACATCGGCAACCTCAGCGTCGGCATCTTCAAGATGAAGCTTGCCGTCGGCAGGTTTTGAATTGTTTCCGGCATCCTGACCGGGGGCGTTGTTATGCTGGTTGTCTGTGAAGTCTTTTGAATTACGTTTCATATATAATAGGATATATCTTGTCGTTTCTCTTGTTTACAGCAAAAACTTTGCCAAAATGGCTGTGACCGGCGTATACGTCAGGTCAATTCTCTAAGAAGATAACAACAATCATCCCCGAAGGGTTTACCGTCAGGGAGTTCGGGTTTTTCCTGGAAGAAACCGAAGACTGCCGACCCGCTTCCTGACATCGACGCGTAGACCGCCCCCAGTCCGATGAGCCGATTCTTGATTTCCGCGATGCGCGGATAGCGTTCGAACACCGATTCCTCGAAATCGTTAACCAGTCGCCCCTGCCATTCCCTGACGGGAAGTTTCAGGATGTCAAGTAATGGCTCGGCGGGAGATTTCGGGGTAAGTCCGGCATAAGCTTCACGGGTGGGGACAGACACCTCCGGCTTGACAATCAAAATCCACAGTCCGGCGGGAAGCTGCAGGTCAATCGGTTCCAGCTCTGTGCCGGTTCCTGTGCAGAACATCGGCCGGTCATATATGAAGAAGGGACAGTCTGCCCCGATGGTGGCCGCTATCCCGGCCAGCTTGCTGTCGGACGCTCCCAAGGCAAACAGCTCGTTCAGGGCTTTCAGCATATACGCCGCGTCAGCCGACCCTCCCCCGAGTCCGGCTCCGTCAGGAGTCTGTTTGTCGAGATATATCGCTACCGGCGGAATATCGAAATGCTGCCGCATACATAACAAAGCCTTGTAGACCAAATTCTTTTCCATCGGACAATCGACATTCCGGCCCGAACAATGGAGTGAGTCCTGGCCGTCGGTTGCCCTCACAACTTCAAGAATGTCATGGGAAGGGACAGGCATCATCACTGTTTCCAGATTGTGATAGCCGTCGGGCCTTTTGGAGATGACATTGAGTCCGAGATTTATTTTCGCGTCGGGAAATGTTAGCATTCTGCTTGCAATTATATGATTGATAAGCCAATCCGATGGCGGATTAACCGCCGTGGACGGCTCTGTTCAGTGCAAAGTTAGGAAGAATCGGGATGAATTTCCAACTTTTTTTGTTATTTTGCAACCTGAGGGCGGTTTTTGCAGTCTAACCCAATGAAAGCCCTCCACAACGGGCCGACGGCGATAACGATTGCCACCATTCTTAAATGCAAAAACAACGTCCATTATGAAAAAAATATCCGCTCTCATCCTCGCCGCGCTGCTGGCCTGCTCAGCCGCTTCGGCGCAAAATCCGAAAACCTCAGCCGACACGGTAAAGATGACCGATGTCGTGAAAACCGAGGCAGTAGATTCCATCGTCGCTTCCCAGGCATTCTCCGAAACCGACTATCTTGTTGACGGAGAAGCGGTCGAAGCTCCATCCGTCAGTGTCAGGGATGGCAAATGGTCGCTCGCGTATGACGGCGACGACTATTTCATCTCCCAGCTTGTCGAAGACTCCCGGTTTGCCGAACGATTCCGCGATCTGGAAGATTTCGATGCCGACACCCTTATCCTCAAAGACAATATGGGTATGGCAACCGCCATTGTTGCGATTATCTTCGGAATGCCATGCCTGACCATTATCGTCGGTCTGATTGTCATACTCGCTTTCGCCCTTAAACGCAATCGCGGACGCAATGAGTTGATAAACAATGCCATCGACCATAATTACCAGCTTCCTGACGCGTTCTATATGGGGCAGAAGAACACCACACCCGGTGCGCCTACCCGTGACTCCCGGAAATTCTACTCTGCCACGACGCTTATAGCGATAGGTCTCTCGCTGGTGATTTTCGCGGTCTATTCCGATGCCAGCTTCTTCGTGCTTGCCGGAGGAATCCCCTTCCTAATAGGTGTCGGACAGCTGATAGGCTACTTCTGTGTGCCGGTCACTCCGCGCAACAATCCGATGCCTCCTTATGGCGGTGGCCCGTTCTATGGACCGAATCAGCCCCACCGTCCCTGGCAGCCTGCCCCCGGTCAATTCCCCGGTGCCCCGCAACAGCAGCCCTACGCCGCCGGACCCGCACCTTGTCAGCCATCATCTCCGATGCCTGAGGCTCCTTCTCCTCTCTCCCCTGAGGTTCCGGCCCAAGACCAGTGTGCCACGGAGTACCCGGCAAATGAAGGCCGCCAGACACCTCCACCTTACAATCCCTCCTGAGATTGTCGTAACCGCATACACTAAACATAAACATAAGTTTCCGTAACGCCCGATGGCAAACCGCCGACTTGAAGAAATCAAGCTCTTGGCCCTCTGTATGGCTTCCGACAACCGCGACGCGTTCTCGCGGTTGGTCGAAATCCATCAGCAGGGCCTGAGGCGGTTCCTCCTTAACCTGACCAACGGCAACGAGGCGCTCACCGACGACCTTGCCCAGGAGACATTCCTCAAGGCATGGCTCGCCGTAAGGTCTTTCCACGGGCTGTCTGGCTTCAAGACATGGCTTTACCGGATTGCCATCAATGAGTTCTCGACCTATCGTCGTCAGACCGCACGATATGACTACGCCGGAATGGACGCCGGCGACCTCGTCATAGAGGACACATCATCCTCATCTTCCGCCGCCGACACGCGTATGGATGTCGAGACTGTGATGCGCCATCTTCCCGAAAAGGAGCGGCTGGTGACACTCCTCTTCTATATGGAGGGGCTTCCGGTCAAGGAGATAGTCAAAGTCACCGGGATGCCCGAAGGGACAATCAAGTCTCACCTCAGCCGTGCCCGAGGCCATCTCTCGAAACTTCTGACACGATGAAACTGTTTTTGAATAGTCACCTATAACTCTCTCAACACTAAACTACAAGAAAATGAAACCTGAACAGAATACCATACGCAACCACGCCCACGATATTGACGCGGAGATTTCAGCCCTCCTTGCCAAGGAGCTTCCCCGTGCCAACAGCAATCCCTGGTTTACCCCGAGGGTCATGAACCGGTTGCCCGAGCAATCCCGCTGGAGCCGCATCTCTCTGTGGCAATGGGTATGTTACATTCTCGGCATAGCCGCCCTTATAGCGACTGCCGTCATCTCCGGCAAATGGCTCATCCATACCGAGCTGTCGTTGCTGACCCTGATGACGGTCGCTTTCACCAGTCTGCTGGCCGTCACCTGCGCCGCCGTCATGATGGTTCCCTCCCTTGTCCGCATCCTCCGCGAACCCTGATTCCTCACCGAGGAAAACTGTCCGAGGGTTTTATGACCTGAAATTTGGATAGGAGGGGGGGAATTTGTAATTTTGCGTTGTAAAAGCGTGAAGTTTTGCGCGCTTTATGAATGCAAGAAAATATAATGGAAAAGGAGATAGAGCTGGAGGGGCTGCGGGTCAGGATGGAAGTGACCGGTGAGGGCCGTCCGCTGATTCTGATGCACGGATGGGGCTGCGACCACACTACCGTCAGGTCGATTGCCGCCACCGCTGCCCAGACCCATACCGTCTACAATATGGATTTCCCCGGATTCGGCGGCTCACAGGAACCAGCCGAGGTCTGGGGTGTCGAGCTTTATACCCGTCTTATTGAAGACCTCGTGAGAAAGGAGGGACTCGAACGTCCGGTGCTGATAGGCCATTCCTTCGGAGGACGTGTGTCGATTCTCTACGCGTCGCGTAACGAGGTAGACAAGGTGGTGTTGGTAGATGCCGCCGGCATCAAACCGAAACGTTCACTGAAATATTACCTAAAAGTCTATTCTTTCAAGGCCGGTAAACGGTTCTGGGAACTTCTGTTGGGTAAGGAGAAGGCCCAGGAACGCGTCGACCGGATGAGGGCCAAACGCGGTTCGAGCGATTACGCCGGGGCTTCCCCTATGATGCGCCGCATACTGTCGAAGGTGGTGAATGAAGACCTGACTGACCGTCTCCCCCTGATTTCCGCCCCTACATTGCTGATATGGGGTGAAAACGACACCGCGACCCCCATTGCCGACGCAAAGAAAATGTCGCGGCTGATTCCCGGTTCGGGGCTTGTCACTTTCCCCGGCTGCGGCCATTACAGTTTCCTTGACAACCCGATACAGTTCCGGGCTGTCCTGTCATCTTTCCTTAAAAGCAAATCCTGACCCTCACGGCCAGACCATACCACAAAGCAAGATAAATGTCAACCGTTACACTGATACTTCTCATCGTGATTATTGCGGCCGCGGCAGTGGACATGTTTTTCGTCTACTCACGCGACCTGATGATGCTCCAGCAGAATTCCTACCGCAACGAGCGCTATCTGCGCTGGTTCAACCAGTCGAAGGAAAGCACTTCGATGACGCGTCTGTTCTGTATGATAGCATTCTTCGTGATAGCTCTTGGCCGTGTGCCGGCCATACTGACCTATCCGGTGGTGATTCTGATTCTGGTATGGCAAATCATATCCCTGGCCACCCGAAAATACAAGAAACCCCTTGTCAGGACTCCGCGCGTCAACCGGATATTCTCCACTATGGTGGTGATGTCGCTGGTTCTTGTGGGTCTTGCTTGGCTGTTGGTCGGGATGCGTGGTGCGGCAGCCATTATGATTGCCCTGTTGTGGATGTCTCCGCTGATTCTTCTCGGGGCGAATGTCATTCTCCGACCTGTCGAGAAGAGCATCAACAAGAAATATTACGACGAGGCGGCATCGATTCTCGCCTCTATGCCTGACCTGAAGGTGATTGGTATAACCGGCAGCTACGGCAAGACATCGACCAAGCATTACCTCCACCGAATCCTTTCGGAACATTTCTCCACCACCATGACCCCGGGTAGCTTCAACACTACCCTCGGTGTCATCCGCACTGTCCGTGAGCATCTGAAGCCTTATGATGAGGTGTTCATCGTGGAGATGGGGGCCAAGCAGCCCGGCGACATCAAGGAGATCGCCGATCTGGTTCATCCCGACGCGGCGATAATTACCGCTGTCGGCGAGCAGCATCTTGAGACATTCAAGACAGTCGAGAATGTCCAGAAAACCAAGTTCGAACTTGTCGACGCTCTTCCCGCCGATGGATTCGCTGTGCTTAACAATGATTTCCCGTATGTCGCCAACCGTAAGGTCGGCAATGTGAAGGCATTGAGATATGCCGTATCTAATCCCAAGGGAGCTGATTACCGTGCGGAGGATATCCGTTATACTTCGCGCGGGACGACATTCACTGTTGTCGGCGGCGACCTGAAAGAACCGCTCCAGCTCCATACGGCACTCGTCGGGGAGTGTAACGTCTCAAATCTCCTCGGTGCGGTGATTGTGGCTCTGAAACTCGGTGTGCCTGCCGAGAAAATCAAATATGCGGTTTCGCAGATCGAGCAGGTTGAGCACCGTCTGAGTGTGAAGCGCATTCCAGGTGGCCTGACAATCATAGATGACGCGTTCAACTCAAATCCATCCGGCTCCAAGATGGCTGTCGAGGTGCTTGGCATGATGAAGGATGAGGGTAAACGCATCATCATCACTCCCGGTATGATTGAGCTTGGCGACCGTCAGGTGGAGGCCAACCGTGAATTCGGCCGCCATATCGCCGCTAATGCCGATATCGCCATCATCGTTGGCCATTATAACCGTGATGCCATCCTCCAGGGTATGGCTGACGGAAAGATGGCTGAGGAAAAGGTGTTTGCCGTCGACAGCTTCGCGCAAGCCCAGCAGGAACTCCACAGGATTGCCCGTCCCGGCGACATTGTCCTCTACGAGAATGACCTTCCCGACACGTTTAAATGAGTAAATAAGCAATCAAATAAGCAATTAAATACCCCCACAATATAGATATGAAAACCAATATCGGTGTTTTCTTCGGCGGACGTTCCACCGAACATGAGATTTCGGTGATTTCCGCCAACCAGGCTATCAACGCCATCGACAAGTCGAAATATGATGTGACCCCAGTATATGTCTCCAAGGAGGGACGCTGGTTTACCGGCGACGCCCTGCTGAACCTGCGCAACTACCGCGATATGAAGGCTATCGAGAAGATGGCCGAGGAGGTCTATATGCGTCCGGTCCATGGCGACTACAATCTTTACTATCAGAAGCCCAAAGGTATGTTCGGCAAGAAGGATGTCGCTGCCCGTCTTGATGTGGTGATTCCGGTGTTCCACGGCGCGAACGGAGAGGATGGCACATTCCAGGGCATCCTCCAGGCTATCGACATACCTTTCGCCGGATGTGACACCCTCTCGTCGGCCAACGGCATGGACAAAATCACCATGAAGATGATTCTTCGCGAGAACGATATCCCCGTGGTTGACTATGTGTGGTTCACCGACCGCCAGTGGTTCGCCGACCGTGACAACCTCGTGAAGCGTATCGAGGAGAAAATCGGCTATCCCGTCATTGTCAAACCCGCCAATCTCGGCTCATCTATCGGTATCGGCTGCGCACACAACCGTGAGGAGCTTTTCGAGAAGGTGGATGACGCTGGCCGTTATGCCTCCCGCATCATCGTGGAGCATATGGTGGTAGAGCTTCAGGAAATCAACTGCTCGATTCTTGGAGACTGTGATGACTATCAGGCATCTGTGCTTGAGGAGCCCATCAAGACCAAGGAAATCCTTTCCTACACCGACAAATACATGGGTGGCTCGAAAGGCACAGAGGGAATGCAGGCTTCCCAGAAGAAGATTCCCGCCGATCTCCCCGTGGATATGACAAAAGAGATACAGCGGTTGGCCGGAGAGACATTCCGCGTGCTGTCATGTCATGGCGTGTCGCGAGTGGATGTCATCGTTGACCGTGCCACAGGCAAAATATATGTCAATGAAATCAACACCATTCCCGGTTCTCTGTCTTTCTATCTGTGGGAAGCCACAGGTATCTCGTTCCCCGCGCTGATGGACCGTCTGGTGGCTCTCGCTGTCAAGCGTAAGACCCGCGAGGGGCAGAAGACCACTTCATTCTCCCAGAACATCTTTGCCCTCGGAGGTGGCACCAAAGGTGGTGTCAAAGGAGCAAAGGGTGTGAAAGCCTGATGGAGACAATTGACGCTAAGAGATTTCTGGTCCGCTCCCTGTTTGACGGGGAGCGGACTTGTCAATTACGGCTTGTCGATCTGACAGGGCCGGAGTTAAGTGTGAAACCGTTTGAGACAGAGACGGCGGCCACTGTATTCATTGATGCAAGGGTGGTGTTGCTTGACCGGGAATTGGTCGAGCGGGATGGAATCACTGATTTGGATTCCCGGCTTATGTTTCTTGGAAGGGGAGATGTGGCTGCGTCGGGTCTATATGGCTATCTGGCCATAGCTGGGCGCACACCGGCAGATTGTGTGATTGCCGTCGCTTATTGACCGGACTTTCGCTGGCCTGCGCGAAGCAGCTCATCACGCTTGCGCAAACCCTCCTGGGCGGCAGAACCACCACCAGTGGATTTTGGGGCGGTCTGGGCGGGTGTGTTGTTGCGTGGAAGCATCGATCTCTGATTGTTTGTATGGGAGGAGGGTGGAGGTGTCGCGCTTCGCGGTTGTTGTCCGTGTTGCCTGTGTGCTGCGTTGTAACGTCCGGCAAGAGTGTTGTCGGGGATAGTGTCAGCCGGAGCGTTCGACCCGATGCTGTCATTCGTGGCAGCGACTGAATCCGTGATTTCTTTCTTGGGCTTAGGCTTCTCTCCGTAGTTGAATGGACGCTGAGAGAAATATTTCTTTGCCAGTTCGCTGCGCATTCTGACAAGGGATATGCTGTCGATTCTCACAGTCTCCTTCTCGTCAGGACGCGCTATGATATATCCGGCTATCCTGACGGGGAATAGGGTGGTGTCTACCCTCAGTGACACCTCGCCGATTCCCTTGTTCTTGCCTGCCGCCAGGTTGTAGTATGATGAACCGTCTGCATATTCCATGACCATACGGGCCGTCACGGGGTTGGACGCTGTGGCCATATTGAACCGCAGGGTGAAGACATCGTGGTTGCGCCAGGTGGAATCGGCGGGAATCGAGAATGTGATAAGGCGAGAGGCCGAACGGCGGGAGAATTCGAAGCGGCTGCTGAGCGGCCAGATGTCAACAGAGTCACCGGCCACTGCGATTTTCTGATTGGAGGCGGACAGTAGGTCTCCCTGACGTTCGTTCAGGATTTTGATGGTCTTGTCATAGACCTCCATGTAATCCTCGATATGATGGCCATACCATTTGTAGGATGAGTCGACCTGTTCGGCTGTGACACCGTGGGCGGCGTAGATGCTCTGTTTGAGGAGCATCTTTGTGGAGTCATTGTTGAAGTAGTTGTGGTTCAGGTCGACGACAGCTTCCCCGATATGGATGTCGGCCATCAGAGATGCCATATCGTCGGTGTCAAGCACCATTGAGTCCTTTTTGCCACATCCCGCGAGCAGAAGGGGAAGAGCCGGAAGGATTGCTGTCAGATGGAATAGCCGCCTCATCGTTCTCAGTCTTTTTTATCGTCGGGATGGTTGTCGCCGTCGGCAGATGTTCCGGCTGTATGTTTGCTGAATCTCGGCATGTCCCTGAGGAAGGGCACTTCGGAAATCTGGCCGGAGTAGAAGATTATCAGCCATATCAGTCCCACTGAGATGGCGGCATCGGCGAAGTTGAAGACGGGGGAGAAGAACAGGAAATACTCCCCGCCGACGAACGGCACCCACGTCGGCCATGTCCAGCTCACGAGCGGGAAATAGAGCATATCGACCACCTTGCCGTGGAGGAATGTCCCGTAGCCACCATCGGGAGGGAACAATGTCGCCACATACGGTGGCATCGGATTGTCAAAAATAAGTCCGTAGAAGGCGCAGTCGATTATGTTGCCTGCCGCCCCGGCTATTATCAGCGACAGACAGACCAGATAGCCTGTACGGGCCTGAGATTTGTTGCGGACTTTCCACAGATAGTAAATCAGGAAGCCCACGGTGACTATGCGCAGGAGGGTGAGCAGCAGCTTGCTGCCGATTTCCCAGCCGAATGCCATCCCGTTGTTCTGGATGAACGCGAGCTGGAACCAGGAGAAAATCTCATAGCTTTCTCCGAGATAGAAATGGGTCTTGACCCATATTTTCAAAGCCTGGTCGATGAGCAGCACTACCAGGATGATAATCAAAGCCATCAGGCCGCGGTCTTTTCCAAGGCCGCGGCTGACGGTGTTGTCTATTGTGTTGGTTTCTGACAAGATGATTGGATTATTTGTCGGTCGGGGAAATCAGGAGTGGAATCCATCGCGCCCCGAAGGGGATACCATTACTTCTTTGAGTCAACAGAGAGAGTGGCGTGGGGGACAGCGCGAAGACGCTCCTTGGGAATCAGTTTGCCGGTCTTGCGGTCGATTCCATATGTCTTGTTCTCGATACGCACAAGCGCGTTTTGCAGGTGGGCGATGAATTGGGCCTGACGCTGGGCGAGTCTGCCTGCCTCCTCTTTTCCGAGGGTCGAGGCTCCCTCTTCCAGTACCTTGAAAGTGGGGGAGGTGTCGGCGGTGTCGTTGCCGTCAGAGTTCATGACATCGGCGCGGAGAAGGTCATATTCCTTGCGGGCTTTCTCAAGCTTCTCCAGGATAAGGACTTTGAATTCCTCAAGTTCCTCGTCGGTGTAACGGGTTTTATCAGACATTGCTTATCGTGTATTATGAAACAGTTGAACGTTTTTACATATCGGTCAGGCCGATTATCCGTCAAACGTATGATGTATGCTAAATGTTCAGGTAAACCGGGGTCTGTCGCGATAATCTCCGATGCGGGCGACGCTTTTGGGGCATCGCCCGCATCGGATTGTCTCGCTATACCTCCCGGAGAGCTGGGGAAAGGGGTTATGAAGCCTTTTCGATTTTGACCTTAACTTCGGTGCCGTCGATGTCGAGAATCTCATCCTCGGCGGGATTTTCCACCGGGGCCGCCTTCACTTCGGAGGCGAGTACCTGCGACGCGATGTATTCATTGAAATCGGCAATCGCACCCTCCGTGAGGCTGTTCGGCTCCACGGTGACTATGATGCGGTCGGTTATGTCGTAGTCGCGGCTCTTGCGGATGTTCTGGATACGGTTGATGAGGTCGCGTGCGACACCTTCCTTGCGGAGTTCCTCTGTGATTTCGACTTCGAGAGCCACAGTCACGCTACCTTCATTGGCTACGAGCCAGCCGGGAATGTCCTCTGAATGGATATCCACGTCGGGAAGCTCAACGACGATTTCCTCACCGTCGAGGTCGAGGGTGATTTTCTCCTCGCGTTCCAGACGGGCGATTTCCTGCTGCGACATCGCGCCGATGAGTGCGGCCACCGCTTTCATCTTCTTGCCGAATTTCGGGCCGAGTTTCTTGAAGTCGGGCTTGATAGACTTGACAAGCACACCCTCCTGGTCGTCGACAAGCTTCAGCTCCTTGACATTCACCTCTGAGAGAATCAGCGGTGCCATTGCCTCAAGCTGCTGTCGGCGTTCCTCAGAGCTTACCGGAATCATCAGGGCCTGGAGCGGCTGGCGCACCTTGATGTTGACCTTGCGGCGCAGCGACAGCACAAGTGATGTGACAACCTGTGCGAGGTGCATACGCTCCTCAAGCGCGTGGTCGATAACCGATTCGTCGGCCACGGGGAAGTCGGTGAGATGAACCGAAACCACGTCCTTTCCTTCGGCTGCCAGAGCCGGGGCGGTAAGGTCGCGGTAGAGACGGTCGGCGAAGAAGGGGGAGTAGGGAGCAAGCAGTTTGGCGACAGTGGTCAGACAGGTATGCAGGGTCTGATAGGCCGAGAGCTTGTCTGTGTCGAGTCCTCCTCCCCAGAAACGTTTGCGGTTGAGACGCACATACCAGTTGGAGAGGTTGTCGTTTACGAAGTCGTTGATGAAGCGCGCCGCGCGGGTCGGCTCATAATCGTCAAGCGCTTCGGTGACATCCTTCACGAGGGTATTGAGCAGGGAGAGAATCCAGCGGTCGATTTCAGGACGCTCGGCCAGCGGCACTTGCGGTTCAGCGCCGGTGAAACCATCCACATTGGCGTAGAGGGTCAGGAAAGAGTATGTGTTGTAGAGGGTCGAGAAGAGTTTGCGTGAAACCTCCTTGATACCATCCTCGTTGAATTTCAGGTTGTCCCAGGGAGCGGAGTTGGCAATCATGTACCAACGCACAGCGTCGCTTCCGTAAGTGTCGATTGTCTTGAAAGGATCGACGGCGTTGCCGAGACGTTTCGACATCTTGTTGCCATCCTTGTCAAGCACGAGACCGTTGGAGATGACAGCCTTGTAAGACTTGGTGTCGAACACCATACCGGCTATCGCGTGAAGTGTGAAGAACCATCCACGGGTCTGGTCTACACCTTCGGCGATGAAATCGGCGGGATAGCAGGCTCCTGATTCCAGTGCCTCCTTGTTCTCGAAGGGGTAGTGGACCTGGGCATAAGGCATCGAACCGGAGTCGAACCAGACATCGATGAGGTCGGTCTCGCGGTGCATAGGTTTGCCCGAGGGGGATACAAGCACGATGTCATCGACATACGGGCGATGGAGGTCGATGCGGTCGTAGTTCTCCTTCGAGTAATCGCCGGGGACGAATCCCTTGGCCTTGTATGGATTCTCGCTCATCACACCGGCCTCGACAGCCTTTTCGATTTCAGCGTAGAGAGTAGCGATGGAGTCGATGCAGATTTCCTCCTTGCCGTCGGCTGTGCGCCAGATGGGAAGGGGTGTGCCCCAGTAACGTGAGCGGGAGAGGTTCCAGTCCTGAAGGTTCTCAAGCCATTTGCCGAAACGACCCGAACCGGTGGCTGCGGGCTTCCACTGGATTTCCTTGTTAAGCTCCATCAGGCGCTCGCGGCAGGCGGTTGTCTTGATGAACCAGCTGTCGAGCGGGTAATAAAGCACAGGCTTGTCAGTGCGCCAGCAATGGGGATAGTTGTGGACATGTTTCTCAATCTTGAAGACCTTGTCGTTCTGCTTGAGCCACATGCATATCTCGATGTCAAGGGTCTCGTCGTTCTCACCCTTTTCAGGATCGTAGGCGTTCTTGACGAATTTACCCTGCCAGGGGGTGTATGCCTCTACATCCACACTCTCTTCGACAAATTTCGGGTCGAGGTCATCGAGCATGAAGAAACGTCCTCTGAGGTCTACCATCGGGCGTACATTGCCGTCGCGGTCGATGAGGGTCAGAGGGGGAACGCCTGCCTGACGGGACACACGGAGGTCATCAGCGCCGAAGGTCCCGGCGATATGCACGATACCTGTACCATCCTCGGTCGTCACATAGTCGCCGGGAATTACGCGGAAAGCACCCTCGCCGGGGTTCATCCAGGGGATAAGCTGCTCATAGGGGAGCCCTACCAGCTCTTTCCCCTTGAGGGTTGCCACCACCTCGAAAGGTATCAGCTTCGCCCCCTTCTCATACTCGTCGAGCTTGAGGTCGGCGGCTTTTGGATTGAACATCGAGTTCATCAGGGCCACGGCCACGACCACGGTCTCTTTCTCCCCACTGTAAGGATTGTAGGTGCGGACAACGTTATATTCGATTTCAGGGCCTACGGCCAACGCGGTGTTGGAAGGAAGTGTCCAGGGGGTGGTGGTCCAGGCCAGGAAGTAGGGCTTGCCCCAGCCCTGCATCACCTCGATGGGGTCGGTGCAGAGGAATTGGGCCACGCAGGTGGTGTCCTTCACATCGCGGTAACATCCGGGCTGGTTGAGCTCATGGGAGCTGAGACCGGTACCGGCGGCGGGGGAGTAGGGCTGGATTGTGTAACCTTTGTAGAGATAACCCTTGTCGTAAAGCTGCTTGAGCAACCACCAGCAAGACTCGATGTAGCTGTTGTGGTATGTCACATAAGGATTGTCAAGGTCAACCCAATAGCCCATGGAGTTGGTAAGGGTGGACCATTCCTTGGTGTATTTCATCACTTCGTGGCGACATGCGGCGTTGTAGTCATCCACAGAGATTTTTTTGCCGATGTCCTCCTTGGTGATGCCGAGCGACTTTTCAACGCCAAGCTCCACGGGGAGTCCGTGGGTGTCCCAGCCGGCCTTGCGGTCAACGCGGAATCCCTTCATCGTCTTGTAACGGCAGAAAATATCCTTAATAGTGCGGGCCATCACATGGTGGATGCCGGGCATACCGTTGGCCGAGGGGGGACCCTCGAAGAAGACGAAAGGAGTGGCACCCTCGCGCAGCTCGATACTGCGGCGGAACAGGTCATCGGCGTTCCACTGGGCGAGCACCTCCTTGTTGATACTGGAAAGGTTGAAATTGTCGTATTCGGTAAACTTCATCTTTACGATTGGTTTTGAATGGGCATATCATAGGAACCTGATGGCCCCATTTTATAAAATTCACCCGCAAAGTTAGGCTTTTTCATTCAGATATACAAATAAAATAGAGGAGGATACCCTAACTCACGGTATCCTCCTCCTTCCTTACTTAGAGTGTGTGTCAACAAAGGCGAAAGGATGTGCAAAAATAAGGCTAATTCCCCGGTTGGGAAATATGAATTGTATTAAAAATTGCAAATCAGAACGGAACCGGCGAATCTGACGATGTCAGGTCGGCGCTCCCGCCGGAAAACGGGGAGCCACTGCCGTTAATCGGGTCGTCGTCACCTCCCCCCTGGTTCATACGGGAAGAGACTACGGTCTGGGTGGTATGGTAATCCTCATCCCAGTTCTGGAATCTGGCGTAATGGCTGACGAAGCGCATCTTCACGTCGTCAACTTTACCCGAACGGTGCTTGGCGACAATGAACAGCGCCAGGCCGCGTATGTCGTTGCCCTCGGCATCCTCCCCGCTGTGGAGGTAATACTCGGGTCGATGGATGAAGCATACGATGTCGGCATCCTGCTCGATGGCCCCCGATTCACGGAGGTCGCTCAGCTGGGGTCGCTTGGAATTGCTGTCTGTGCCTCGGCTTTCCACCGAACGGTTGAGCTGCGACAGGGCGATTATCGGGATGTTCAGCTCCTTGGCGAGCTGTTTGAGGTTTCGGGAAATCATGGAGACCTCCTGCTCGCGTGAGCCGAACTTCATTCCTGAGGCGTTCATAAGCTGCAGGTAGTCGATTATCAGGATTTTCACGCCGTGTTCGCGTACCAGTCGCCGGGCCTTTGTCCTGAGTTCGAAAATCGACAGGGATGGGGTGTCGTCGATAAACAGCGGGGCGTTGTAAAGGGGCTTCACTCCCGCCATTAGCTTGTCCCAGTCGGTCGGGGTGAGGCGTCCGCTCTTGATTTTCTCACCCTCCACCTCGCAAGCGTTGGATATCAGACGGTTCACGAGCTGGAGGTTGCTCATTTCCAGTGAGAAAATAGCAGTCGGGATATTGAGGTTGACCGCCATGTTCTTCGCCATCGACAGCACGAACGCTGTCTTACCCATCGCGGGACGTGCGGCGATGATGATGAGGTCGGAGTTCTGCCATCCCGAGGTCAGTTTGTCGAGTTCGCGGAATCCGGTTTCAAGTCCTGACAGACCTGATTCACGGTTTGCGGCCGCCTCAATCTGCTCCAGGGCCTGTTTTATGACGGGGTCGATCTGGGTGACATCCTTCTTTACATTGCGCTGCGAAATCTCGAAGAGCCGTCCTTCGGCTTCCTGGAGGAGGTCATCCACGTCGTTTGACTCGTCGAAAGCTTTCTCCTCGATTTGCGCCGAGAAGTTGATAAGTTCACGGGCAAGGTATTTCTGAGCCACGATGCGGGCGTGGAACTCAACATGCGCTCCTGATGCAACTCGGGCGGTCAGTTCGGATATCGTCGCAGGCCCTCCGACATTTTTCAGCTCACCGTTGGCCCTTAGGCGTTGGGTCACGGTCAGCATGTCTATCGATTGCTGAGACGCGCCGAGCTGCTGGATGGCCTCGTAGATTTTCTGATGTCCCGGGTCATAGAAACATTCCGGTTTCAGCAGGTCGCAGACGGTAGTGTAAGCGTCCTTCTCAAGCATGAGGGCACCGAGGACAGCCTCTTCGACCTCAAGGTCTCTGGGGGCTATGCGGCCCTCCTTCTCAAGGAGTTGCTGTTGTAGCCGTTTTGCGTCGGAATAACTGTTCTTGCGTGGATATTTCGTCGGTTGTTGTTCAGCCATGATAATGATTGGTAGTTAGCGGAAAGGTTCAGAGACTTTCATAAGGTATCGAGAAGGTGTCGCCTTGGAGAGGGTCACCTGTGCGCAATCCCTTTGACAGCCACGCCACACGTTGTGACGAGCGGCCATGGTTGAAGGAGTCGGGCACTTCACGGCCTGTCGCTTTTTTCTGGAGATAATCGTCGCCGATTTTGGAGGCCGCTTCGATGGCGTTTTCGACATCGCCCGGTTCGATTGAGCCGAACATCTCATTGTCGAGATGCGCCCAGACTCCGGCGAAGTAGTCGGCCTGCAGCTCCAGGCGGACACTCATGCGGTTTGACTCCCGTTCGGACATCCTCGCCATCGCCTCATGGGCCTGGTCAAGTGTGCCGAGCAGATGCTGCACATGGTGCCCTACCTCGTGGGCGATGACATACGCGTAGGCGAAATCCCCTCCGGCTCCGATTGTCGATTCCATCTGTTTGAAGAAATCGAGGTCGATATAGACTGTCTCGTCTGCCGAGCAATAGAACGGGCCGACCTGAGAGGTGGCGTTGCCGCATCCCGACTGCACAGAGCCGGTGAACATCACCAGTTTCGGGCAGCGGTATTCACCCCAGCCTTGGCGACGGAACTCCGCAGTCCATACATCCTCCGTTCCGGCGAGAACCTTGGCGGTGAGGTCGGCCAGTCTCTCATCCTCCGCGTCGGGCTGATAGGCCTGTTCGGTCTGCTGGCCCGCTCCCTGGCGGACGACAGTGCCGATGACATCGCCTATGTCCCCTCCGCTGAGCAGGGTTATGATGCCGGCCACGATTATGCCGACGATACCGCCGCCTATACCCACGGCGCGTCCAGAGAGCCCTCTCCGGTCTGATATGTTGTCGCTTCTGCGTCGTCCGTCAAGTCTCATGTCACTTCTGTTATGGTCGTATTACGGATTATTAGCAGACAAAGTTACACAAATTCAGACAAAAATCCGTAACTTCGTCCTCTAAATATATAAACGGTTTTTCAACACGAAATTTCTCACATCAAGATAAAAATATGCGCAACGGTTTTTTCAGAGTGGCGGCCTGCGTACCCCCCGTCAGGGTGGCGGATGTCAGGGCCAACGCCGAAGCGATAATCGATATGCTCCGGCAACTTGACCGGAAAGGGGTAGAGCTTGCGGTCTTCCCTGAACTGTGTGTGACCGGCTACACCTGTGGCGATCTTTTCCATAATGACCTGCTTCTGGAAGCTGCCGGAGACGCTGTCAGGGAAATCGCCGACGTGACCAAGACAATGCGGGTAAATGCTGTCATAGGTTCTCCCATGCTTTTTGACAACCGGCTGTATAATTGTGCGATAGTCGTGGGGCAGGGTATGACGAAACTGACTGTCCCAAAGACATATCTCCCGAATTACAATGAATTCTATGAGCGCCGTCTCTGGTCGCCTGCTCCCCGGGTGCCTGACTCCGACGAGTCGCAGATGCCTGTCTCGGCCAACAAACTTTTCCAGGTCAACGGAGTGAAGGTAGGCATAGAGATATGTGAAGACCTGTGGGTACCGGTTCCACCCTCATGTCACGCAGCTCTCGCGGGCGCAAAGGTGATTGTCAATCTCTCCGCCTCCCCCGATATAATTGGCAAATATGACTATCTGCGCGACCTGATAGCTCAGCAGTCTGCCAGATGTGTCTGCGGTTATGTCTATGCGGCCGCCGGGTTCGGGGAGTCCTCGACCGACCTTGTTTTTGACGGCAAGGGTATAATCGCGGAGAACGGCAGGATTCTCGCCGCGACTCCCCGCTGGCAGGAATCTCCCCAGATGGTCATCTGTGACATCGACATAGAGATGATAACCCGCGACAGGCTGCATATCGGGACATTCGCCGAGTGTGGCGACCGCGAGAATGCCGGAGTCGCTTACCCCGTCGTCCAGCAGATAAATCTCAACCTCAGCGAACTGCTTGACCCTGACAGCAATGAGTCGCTTCGCGAGAAACTTGACAAGATTATGGGGTCGGATGACTCCTCAGAAGGGAGTGATGACGATGCACCCGGATTGCTCCGCATGGTAGACCCCCATCCCTTCGTCCCGTGGGATGACAATGAGATAGACCGCCGGTGTGACGAGATTATCAATATCCAGGTGGCGGGATTGGCCCAGCGTCTCAAGGCTACCGGATGCAAATGTCTGGTTGTCGGGATTTCCGGCGGACTGGATTCGACGCTTGCCCTGCTTGTGGCCACCCGTGCCTTTGACAGGCTGAAGCTTGACCGCAAGGGGATAATCGGAGTGACGATGCCGGGCTTCGGCACCACCGGGCGCACTCATTCAAACGCGCTGACCCTTATGGATGCCCTCGGGGTGACATTCCGCGAGATTCCTATCGGCCCAGCTGTCGAACTGCATTTCAAGGATATCGGTCACGACCCTGAGGTCAAGGATGTCACATATGAGAATTGTCAGGCCCGCGAACGGACTCAGATTTTGATGGATGTGGCCAATCAGGAGGGTGGAATGGTGCTTGGTACCGGCGACCTCTCGGAGCTTGCTCTCGGATGGGCCACATACAATGGCGACCATATGTCGATGTATGCCGTCAATGCCTCTGTTCCCAAGACTCTGGTCAAATATCTTGTCAGATGGTTTGCCCTGAGGTCAGAGAATCCCGATATGGCGGAGGCTCTTGTCGATATCATCGATACTCCGGTTTCCCCGGAATTGCTTCCTCCCGACGCGTCAGGGAAAATCGCCCAGAAGACTGAATACCTTGTCGGCCCTTATGAGCTGCATGACTTTTTCCTCTTCCACACATTGCGTTACGGTTTCCCACCGGCGCGGATTTTCTATCTCGCCTGCCAGGCATTCTGGGTTCAGCATCGCCGCAAGACCTATCAGGGAAAGGGTGGTATGGAAGTCGGGCGTTACGAACCGCGTGAGATCCTGAAATGGATGAAGGTTTTCTATGTCCGATTCTTCAACCAACAGTTCAAACGCTCCTGTATGCCTGACGGCCCCAAGGTTGGTTCGGTGTGTCTTTCCCCGCGTGGCGACTGGCGGATGCCTTCCGACGCATCCTCATCCATCTGGCTCGCGGCTGTCGACCGCCTGGCCGACTCTCTAAATGACGAATAATCGATAGCTAATCCGGAAAATCTCAAAAAAACTATTGGGATGTGAAATTCCAAAGCCAGCGGCCTGATGGCGTCGATTAAATACAAAGACGGCGTTTCCACAACCGGAAACGCCGTCTTTGTTTATGTTATGTTGGCAGGTGAGGGGATTACCAGATGATTACCTGCTCCTCGGGGGAGAGGTAGAGCTTGTCGCCGGGCTTGATACCGAAGGCTTTCAGGAAGGGGGTGATGTTGCGCAGGGTGACGTTGACGCGGTTCTCTGCGAGGGAGTGTACGTCGCCGATGGTCAGGTTGCGCTTCTCAGCGTCGCGGCAGTTGGTTGCCCAGATGTTGGCGTAGTTGAGGTAGAAGGCCTGCTCGGGAGTGAATCCGTCGATGAGGGCTTCTTCAGACTCGATGTCAACACCCTTGGCTTTCTGTGCATCGAGGAAGGCGGTGTGGCTGACGCGAAGACCACCCTGGTCGCCGATATTCTCGCCTAGGGTGTAAGAACCGTTGGCCATCAAACCGGGGAGGATTTCGATTTTGTCGAATTGGTCAGCGAGACCCTTGGTGAGGGTGGCGAATGCCTGTGCGTCCTCGGGAGTCCACCAGTTGGTCATGTTACCCTTGGCGTCGAAGTTGCAACCCTGGTCGTCAAAACCGTGGCTCATCTCGTGGCCGATTACCACACCGATACCGCCGTAGTTCTCTGCGTCAGATGCTTCGGGGTTGAAGAAAGGAGCCTGGAGGATAGCCGCGGGGAACACGATTTCGTTGGCCAGCGGATTGTAGTAAGCGTTGACGGTCTGAGGAGTCATGCCCCATTCGGTCTTGTCAACAGGCTTGCCCCATTTCTCGTATTCCTTCTTCTGGTGCCACATCGAGGCGTTGTGAACGTTCTGGTAGTAGGAAAGGGCCGGGTCGAGTTCAAGCTCGGAGTAATCCTTCCACTTGTCGGGATAACCGATTTTCACGGTGAAACCGAGAAGTTTCTCGATGGCCTTGAGCTTGGTCTCGTCGCTCATCCAGGGGAGGTTGATGATATGCTTTCCGAGGGCCTTGCGGAGGTTGCCGACCAGTTCGAGCATCTTCTCTTTGGATGATTCGGGGAAATATTTCTCCACATAGAGCTGACCGATGGCCTCACCCATGTAGCCGTCGGCTGTGCCGAGGGCGCGTTTCCAGCGGGGACGCATCTGCTTCACACCGCTCATGACCTTGCTGAACTCAAAAGAGGTCTCGGTGAACTTATCGCTCAGGTAGGGAGCGGCCTGGGCTACATATTTCCAGAGGTAGTAGTCTTTCTTCTCGCGGTCGGTGAGCGACGCCATCAGGTTGTCGGCCTGCTTGACGGTGTTGATTTCAGTGACGATAATCTGGTCGGGGGTGGGGATGCCCATGGTCTCGATGAAGAAACGGTCCCAGTTGATATGGGGGTACATCTCCTTGAGCTGGTCGATGGTGCGGGGATTGTACATCGCGGGGATGTTGCGGCTCTCCTCGCGGGTCCAGGTGGAGTCGGCCAGTGCGGTCTCGATTTTCAGCACATTCTTCATAATGCGGTCGGCATCTTTCTTGGAGTAGCCGGCATTGCGCATCTGATTGACGATGAGCTTCTTGTAAGCCTCGCGGATTTTGGTGTTCTCCTTGTCGTTGAGCAGGTAGTAGTCACGGTCGCCCAGCCCGAGGCCGCCACCGGATACATACATTGCATAGACATTGGAGTTTGCGAGATCCTCCATCGGGCCTGCGCCGAAGAAGGGGGAGGAGTAATTGCCGTGCATCCAGAGGAATAGGTCTTCCATACCTTCGGCAGGTGTGTTCTCGATTTTCTTCAGATCGGCGAGAATGGGGGTTGCTCCTTCATTGTTGCGGCGCACGGAGTCCATACCCTGTGAATAGAGGGTCCACACCTTGAAGGCGTTGGTGCCCTTTTCGGGATTGGATACCCCGAGGTTCATGACGATTTCCTTCACATTCTCCTCGGCCTGGTCGTTGAGGACATTGAACATGCCGTAGCGGGCATATTCGTCGGTGAGGGGATGAGCTTTCATCCAGCCATTGTTGACGTAATGGTAGAAGTCATCGCCCGGGGTGTAGGTCGAATCGATGAGCGCTTTGTCTACGCTGCCGAGATGTTCGGCTCCCACGGCCATGGCGCCTGTCAGGAACAGGGCGGCGAGGGACAGTTTCATCATTTTCATACTGTATTGTTTAGAGATTGATGTGTCGTATCAGTTGTTGAAAAGGAAGTGCATGATGTCGCCATCCTTGACAACATATTCCTTGCCTTCCACTCCCATCTTGCCTGCGTCGCGGACGGCGCTTTCACCTCCGAGAGCCACGAAGTCATCATATTTGATGACCTGGGCGCGGATGAAGCCCTTCTCGAAGTCGGTATGGATGACACCGGCGCATTTCGGGGCTTTCCATCCGTCGACGAAAGTCCACGCGCGTACCTCATCCGCGCCAGCAGTGAAGAATGTCTTGAGGTTCAGCAGCGCGTAGGCAGCCCGAATCAGACGGGAAACGCCCGATTCCTCGAGGCCGATTTCCTGGAGGAACTCCTGGCGTTCCTCGAATGTGTCAAGCTCGGCGATTTCACTTTCTGTCTGGGCGGCGACCACCATCAGGCCCGCGCCCTCATCCTTGATCGCCTCTCGGACGGCATCGACATATTTGTTGCCATTGACGGCTGAAGCGTCATCCACGTTGCAGACATACAGGACCGGCTTGTCGGTCAGCAGGAACAGTTCGCGGGCGAATTTCTTTTCGTCGGGGGTCTCCAGCACGACGCTACGGGCCGGTTTCCCCTGGTCAAGTGCTTCCTTGAACTTGCAAAGCACCTCATACTGGAATTTCGCGGTCTTGTCGCCGCCGGTCTGGGCCTGTTTCTGGGTCTTGGCAATGCGGCTCTCGATGGTCTCGAGGTCTTTGAGCTGCAGCTCGTAGTCGATGATTTCCTTGTCGCGGACAGGGTCAACCGTGCCGTCCACATGGGTGATGTTGTCATCATCGAAGCAGCGCAATACATGGAGAATCGCGTCGGTCTCGCGGATGTTGGCGAGGAACTTGTTGCCAAGCCCTTCGCCACGGCTGGCACCTTTTACCAGGCCGGCGATGTCGACTATCTCGACAGTGGCGGGCACGATGCTGCGAGGGTTACACATCTCGACAAGCTTGTTGAGCCTGTCGTCCGGCACCGTGATTACACCCACATTGGGTTCGATGGTGCAGAACGGGAAATTGGCCGACTGGGCCTTCGCGTTGGAGAGACAGTTGAAAAGGGTCGACTTACCCACATTGGGCAGTCCTACGATTCCACATTGTAGTGACATGTCTGACGGTTTTATTCTTGTAGGCTATCTCCGGGTGGGATGCCTGTCTGATTTTTTAGGTTAAAAATACTTCAAGAGGCAAAGTTACTAATTTTTTTTCAATGAATCTCAGCTATTCACCCCAAACAACCAGTAATCTGCCGCAAAAGTATCGGATGTTCGGAAGGGATTCCGCCGTAGGGATATGGAGTGCCGCTGAAATTTTGCAGGCGGGAGTAAACAATTGGGGGGTGGATGGATGTTTTAAGATTATATAACATTTTATATAAATCCTATGAAAAAATCTATACTTCCCGTTCTGGCTGTCGGCGCAGTGGTTATGCTGGCGTCTTGTGATTCCCGTCAGAAACTCTCCGAAGAGTTGCAGGGAATATGGGCCGGCACTCCCGAACAGCTGACTAATTCAGGCGCGGCGCGCGCCACTATGGTGAGGATGATGGAGTTCACATCCACCGGTGACGCAGGTGAGGGGAATGTGACCCTGACCGCCTATATCACAGTCGAGAACACTATGCCTGCCAATGACTCGATTGTGACCCCGCTGACCATTTCCGCTTCCGGGACGGCCACCATCACCGGCCTTTACCAGGCCAAGGATGATGACGACCTGATGCTCAATCTCGACGCGTCGTCATTTACGGTGAATGTTGATCCCGATGGGGTAGAACTGAGCTACAACGTCCTCACCGAAGACAGCGGCTCCCATCTCACCTCGTTGCGCCCGGCGGCTGCCATGCTTGCCTCACAGCAAATAGACCACGCCGCGCGGAGTGTCTTCTTCAACCTCTCTGAAATCGAGGACATAAAGGTCAACAACAATATGCTCAAATGTGAGATGAATCATAAAGACCTTACTTTCAGGCGGCAGGCCGCGGCGATTCCCGCCGAATAAGCCATCCTGAAAATTGGCGTCTTCCGATAAGTGCTGTTTGGTAAAAATTTTGTAACTTTGCGGTATTCTCCGGTGTCATATCCGGAGGATGCCGCAAACGTGTCTCCAGGACACCGCTGACGGTTGACACAAGCCAACATTTTATTCGACATAAACGTATCAAGCCTATGGCAACCAAACCGTTCCATTATCAGGAGATGTTCCCTCTCGGCCCCGACACCACCGAGTATTACCACCTCACCTCCGACTATGTAAAAGTTGAAAACTGGGGAGGCCACGAATTCCTCGTGGTGGATCCCGAGGCGCTGACCGTGTTGAGCCGCCAGGCCACCCACGACAACGCGTTCATGCTCCGTCGCGAACACAACGAGATGGTAGCGAAAATCCTCCATGATCCCGAGGCTTCTGACAACGACAAGTTCGTGGCACTGACTATGCTCCGCAATGCGGAAATCGCCGCCAAGGGTGAACTTCCTTTCTGCCAGGACACAGGTACTGCCATCTGCCACGGCGAGAAGGGACAGCGCGTTTTCACCGGCTGTGACGACGAAGAGAAGATTTCCCGTGGAGTCTACGACACATATACCCAGTGTAACCTCCGTTATTCCCAGAACGCGCCTCTCAATATGTATGATGAGGTGAACACCGGATGCAATCTCCCCGCACAGATCGACATCCACGCAACCGAGGGTGACGAATACAAGTTTGTCTTCGTGGCGAAGGGTGGAGGTTCGGCCAACAAGACCTATCTCTATCAGGAGACCAAGGCCATCATCAACCCCAAGACACTCGTTCCCTTCCTGGTCGAGAAGATGAAGTCGCTCGGCACCGCCGCATGTCCTCCTTACCATATCGCGTTCGTAATCGGCGGCACATCCGCTGAGAAGAATCTCGAGACCGTCAAGAAAGCATCAATCAAGTATTACGACAGCCTGCCTACCACCGGTAACGAGTATGGCCGTGCATTCCGTGATGTCGAGCTTGAGAAGGAGCTGCTTGAGGCTTCACGCAACATCGGACTTGGCGCACAGTTCGGCGGCAAATATTTCGCCCACGACATCCGCGTCATCCGTCTTCCCCGCCACGGCGCATCCTGCCCCATCGGTATGGGTGTCAGCTGCTCGGCCGACCGCAACGTCAAGGCTAAAATCAACCGTGAGGGTCTCTGGATTGAAAAACTCGACAGTAATCCCGGCGAACTCATTCCCGAGGAGATGCGCAATCCCGAAGAGAGCAACGCGGTGAACATCGACCTCAACCGTCCGATGTCTGAGGTGCTTGCCGAACTTGACAAGTTCCCTGTCGCTACCCGTCTCAACCTTAACGGCACCATCATCGTTGGCCGTGACATCGCCCACGCCAAAATCAAGGAACGCCTTGATGCCGGCGAGCCGATGCCCCAGTATCTCAAGGATCACCCCATCTACTATGCCGGTCCCGCCAAGACCCCCAAGGGTATGGCTTCCGGTTCGTTCGGCCCCACAACCGCCGGACGTATGGACTCATATGTAGACCAGTTCCAGAAAGCGGGCGGTTCGATGATTATGATTGCCAAGGGCAACCGTTCGCAGCAGGTGACCGACGCATGCAAGAACAACGGCGGTTTCTATCTCGGCTCAATCGGCGGTCCCGCCGCAGTGCTGGCCAAGAACTCCATAAAGAAGGTGGAACTTCTGGAATACCCCGAACTCGGTATGGAGGCCATCTGGAAAATCGAGGTGGAGAACTTTCCCGCCTTCATCCTTGTTGACAACAAGGGTAATGACTTCTTCAAGAAGATTCAGGAGAAATGCGCGGCTTGCCCCCTCTCCAAGTAAAATGACTTAATTTTATGATTTGCGCCGGGAACCTCTTTCCGGCGCAAATTTCGAATCAGAAATATTTAAATAACTGTTCAAAATTATTTTACATTAACCGGTCGTTTTATTTCAATGTTTCTTCGGCAAAATTTTTGAATCTTTTTCTCTCTTCATCAGTCGTGTAGCTCGCTACACTCCCTCTTCATCGAGAAAAATTTTCTAAAAATTTTACTCGAATAAACATTAAAATAATTTCGACCAGTTATTTAAAATCGAAATAATGGCACACAAAGCATTACTGATGATTCTCGATGGCTGGGGTATCGGCAACCATACCCATAGCGATGCCATCTATTCCACCCCCACACCTTACTGGGATTATCTGGTCAAGACCTATCCCCATTCCGAACTCCAGGCTTCCGGCGAGAATGTCGGCCTGCCTGACGGTCAGATGGGCAACTCCGAGGTCGGCCACCTCAATATCGGCGCAGGCCGTGTCCTCTACCAGGATCTGGTGAAAATCAACAAGGCCATCCAGAGCGGTTCGATTCTTGAGAATCCTGAAATCAAGAGCGCGTTCTCCTACGCGAAGGAGTCAGGCAAGGCCATGCACTTCATGGGCCTCACCTCTACCGGCGGTGTGCATTCATCTTTCGAGCATATCCTTGCGCTGTGTGATATCGCCAAGGAGTATGGTCTCGAAAAGGTCTACATTCACTGCTTCATGGATGGCCGTGACACCGACCCCCGTTCCGGCAAGGGCTTCATCGAGCAGCTTACAGAGCATTGCGAGAAGACCGGTGCGGTCATCGCCTCTATTATCGGCCGCTACTACGCCATGGACCGTGACAACCGCTGGGACCGTGTGAAAGTTGCTTATGACCTCCTCATCGACGGCACCGGAAAGCAGGCCACTGATATGGTGAAGGCTATGCAGGAAAGCTATGACGAGGGTGTGACCGACGAGTTCATCAAGCCTATCAACAACTCCACCGTAGACGGCACAATCAAGGAAGGTGACGCCGTGATTTTCTTCAACTACCGCAACGACCGCGCCAAGGAAATCACCATCGCCCTCACCCAGCATGACATGCCGGAGCAGGGCATGAAGACCATCCCCGGTCTCCAGTATTATTGTATGACCCCCTATGACGCTTCGTTCAAGGGTGTGCATATCCTGTTCCCCAAGGAGAATGTGGACAACACGATAGGCGAATACCTCGCTTCGATCGGCAAGAAGCAGCTCCATATCGCCGAGACTGAGAAGTATGCCCATGTGACCTTCTTCTTCAACGGTGGCCGTGAGACCCCGTTCGAGGGTGAGGACCGTATCCTCGTTCCCTCCCCCAAGGTCGCCACATATGACCTCAAGCCTGAGATGTCAGCTCCCGAAGTGGCTGACAAGCTCCGCGACGCCATCAACACCGAGAAGTATGACTTCATCGTTGTCAACTTCGCCAACGGCGACATGGTAGGCCATACCGGTGTGTATCCCGCCATCCAGAAGGCTGTCGAGGCTGTCGACAAATGTGTCGAGGAGGTTGTCGAGGCCGCCAAGAAAAATGGCTATGAGGTAATCATCATCGCCGACCACGGTAATGCCGACAATGCCGAGAACCCTGACGGTACCCCCAACACCGCCCACTCTCTGAATCCTGTCCCCTGTGTCTATGTGACCGACGACAAGAACGCTAAGGTGGAGAACGGTATCCTGGCCGACGTGGCTCCGACAATCCTGCATATTATGGGCATTCCCCAGCCCAAGGAGATGACCGGCCACAACCTCATCGAGGGTTGAAACCGGGGCTGACCACGCTTTCACGAATCTACCGTATATTTATGTAGATATTCCATAAGAGTTTCGAGAGGTTTGAGGAGAGTGGCTATGTGCCACAGATTCCGATGCTTCTTGAAACTCTTGTGTTTAACAACAAAATTCATCCATAATGTCAAAATCAAATGAGGCGGGACGCATAGACCTTCGTACAGACATAGACCATGCCAACGAGACCCTGCGCAACCGCCAGCTATGTTTCAGACTCAAACAGACTATGCCTCTCGGCGATGAATACAATAATCTCGTCAAGGAACTTTTCTATGGCAACATAGGGGAGGGAAGCTACATGATGCCTCCGCTGACAGTGGTGGGCGCAAGCCGCATATCAATCGGCAAGAATGTCTTCATAATGGATGGCATTCTCCTGATGGGTTCAGGCGGCATAACCATCGAAGACAATGTCCAGTTGGCCGCCAATGTCCAGATTCTGTCAAACAACCATGATCTTCGCGACCGCGAGGTGATAACCCTCGCTCCGGTGAAGTTGTGCAAAGGTGCGTGGATTGGTGCGGGCGCGACAATCCTTCCCGGTGTGACGATTGGGGAGAATGCTGTTGTGGGAGCCGCTTCGGTGGTCACCCGCGATGTCGCTCCCAATACCATCGTGGCAGGCAATCCGGCCAAGGTGCTGCGGACCTTCGACCCCTCCACTGACAATTATTTCTGACTTAGCTTAGATAAGCGCAATATGAAAGAGGGGACATCGCTGATCGATGTCCCCTCTTTCATATTGTAAAGCATTGGGAAGCCCTCAGGAATCAATCGACGTTGTGGAGGGTATGGTCCATACGGTGCTTCTTGGTCGAGAGATAGAAACGGTCATATTCGTTGGGGGCGATTTCGATGGGGATGTTCTCCACCACCTCCAGACCGTAGCCTTCCAGTCCGACACGTTTTACCGGATTGTTGGTGATGAGACGCATCTTCTTGATGCCAAGTTCGTGGAGAATCTGCGCTCCCACGCCGTAATCGCGCTCGTCAGCCTTATGGCCCAGGTGGAGGTTGGCATCCACAGTGTCCATTCCCTGTTCCTGGAGCTTGTAGGCTTTGATTTTATCCATCAGGCCGATTCCTCGACCCTCCTGGAGGAGGTAAATCACGGCTCCGCGACCTTCCTTGTCAATCATCCGGAGAGCCTGGTGAAGCTGTTCGCCGCAGTCACAGCGCAGGGAACCGAAGATGTCGCCGGTTGCGCAGGATGAGTGGACGCGCACAAGCACCGGGTCGTCGGTTCTGACATCCCCTTTGATTATCGCGATATGCTCCAGGCCATTGCTCTTCTGGCGGAAGGGTATCAGGCGGAAATCACCGTAGGCTGTGGGGAGATGTACCTCTTCCCCTTTCTCAACCAAAGATTCGAGGCGCAGGCGATAAGCGATGAGATCACGGATGGAGATAAGCTTCATTCCCCATTCGTCGGCGCGTCGGCGCAATTCAGGCAAACGCGCCATGGAACCGTCGTCGCTCATTATCTCCATAAGGGCCGCGGCCGGTTGCAGCCCGGCAAGACGAGCGAGGTCGACAGCAGCCTCGGTATGGCCGCTTCGGCGCAGCACACCAGCATCCTGGGCATAGAGAGGATTGATATGACCCGGGCGGCCGAATGTCTCAGGCTTCGACGCTGGATCGGCCAGGGCGCGGATGGTGGCGCAGCGGTCATGGATGGAAACTCCGGTGGAGCATCCTTCGAGTTTGTCGACGGTGATGGTGAAGGGTGTGCCGAGGACAGAGGTGTTGTCATTGGTCTGCGGTGCGAGACCCAGCTCTTTGCATCGCGAGATGGTCAGAGGAGCGCAAAGCACACCACGGGCATTCTTGAGCATGAAATTGACCTGCTCGGGTGTGATTTTCTCTGCGGCGACGATGATGTCACCCTCATTCTCGCGGTCTTCGTCATCGACCACTATTATCATCTTGCCTTCCCTGAAATCGTGGAGGGCGTCTTCGATAGAGTCAAGTTTGATTTTGTCAGCGTTCATCGTGGTTGTTGTTGGATTTGGTGACAGAGGTCAACCAGCTCGCGTGTGGTATTGGTCACCTGGGAGAGATTGCGGGGGCTGACCTTGTATGGGTAACAATTGATGAGCCTGATGGCTTTCGGGTTCTTCGAGTTTGAAATGAAATCGATGGTCTCGTTCATCTTGGCCTGGAGGGCGTCGAAGCCTTTGTGGCGCAACACGATATATGACCATCGCTTCCAGAAGGGGAGATGTGAGTAGCTTTCGGCGAGACTGTGGCAGGACTGGAGCAACGGTTCGAGCCTTTCGAGGGCCTCGGCGGGGGTGACATCCTCCATCGCGTATTCCTTCACCTCAAGCTCACGTTTCTGGGTGCCGCGCAGGCGGCGGAAGAAGTTCTTGTAGGCATCGATGTTCAGCACCGCTGAGTCTCTCATCGCCTTGTATGTCAGGAATACACCGAGAGGGAGCAGCACGAATGAGCTGAGCCATATCCCTTCCCACACGGGCAGCACGCCGTCACGGGCGAATTTGTAGCCTGTGTTGTCGATGATGTAATAGAAGATGAAGAGGAACACTGAAATCACGAGCGGGGTTCCGATACCACCCTTGCGGATAATCGCTCCGAGAGGTGCGCCGATGAAGAAGAACACCAGGCAGGCGAACGAGAGGGTGAATTTCTTGTGCATCTCGATTCCGTGGCGGCGGATGGTGGTGCGGTCTTCATCCATCACATAGCTCTTGAACTCATATTCCTGGCGAATCGAGTTGGCGCGGTTGAGGGCCATTGTCAGGTAAGAGCGGGATTTGGTCGGATTCTCCTTGTAGAACAGGGAGTCAATGTCTATAGGGGTGGTCATCGCCACTGCCGGACGTGGAATCCTGACTATAGTGTCACCGCGTTTCTCCTCAATCTGACCGGAAACCCTGACATAGGGAACTTCGCTGATTTCGCGGGCATAGATGTTGCCTATGGAGTCTACCCTCTGGCCTACCGAGTCGATGGTGGCCTGCAGCTCGCGCATGTTTTTGCCGACATACTGGTTTCGCATCCCCGACTCATCCATACGGTTGAAGTTGGCGTCGAATGCCAGCAGAATCTCCTTCAGGTCGAAATGCTCGCGGCGGTAGGGCTGGTTGCCCTGGTTGACATTACCCTGGCTCTCGCGCAGGTTCTCGAACTGTTCGCCGTTGTAAAGCTGTAGGAACAGGTGGATTTTGTCGTCAGCCGATTTCAGATGGCCTGAATCGGCGAGTATCACACGGGCATTGTCAAATCCGCGCGACACATCGTATATCATCATATTGTAGAGCGTGCCGCTCTCGCGGTCTTTGCTCTCGACATAGAAGTTGTAACCGGGAATCTGTGAATAGAACACCCCTTCGGGGATTTCAAGTTCGGGGGATTTCTGGCGCATGGAGTAGAGGAGAGTCCACATCTTGGTCTGCGCGATTGGCAGCACGTTGTTCTGGAAGAAGAACGCGCCCACCGCCACGAAGGAGATAAGCACAATCAGCGGGCTCATGACTTTCAGCAGCGAGATGCCCGAGGCTTTCATCGCCGTAAGCTCGAATTTCTCACCGAGGTTTCCGAATATCATCAGCGACGCGAGCAGTATCGCCAGCGGTAGGGCCATCGGGACCATTGTCAGAGCCGCGTAGAAAAACAGCTCCCCTATGACATCGATTGTCAGCCCTTTGCCTACAAGGTCGTCGATGTAGCGCCACAGGAATTGCATCAGCACTATGAACAGGCAGATGAAAAACGTCATCAGCAGCAGAGGCACATAGCTCTGCAGCATATACAGGTATAGACGCTTTATCTTAAACATGCCGCAAAGTTACGAATTATCGGCGGGAACTGAAACAGTTTTATCCACCAACTCCCGGCCCGTGATGGAAAAAACTCCGGGCTGCGGATTTTTTTCAGGATTTTGTGACGTTTTCGCTTCGAGGAGATATGGGTTTTGAGAAAAAATGCGTACCTTTGCAGGCAATATTATACGAACGAAAAAACGTTTTAAGGTTTTAATATATGTCGTCATTTATTGCAGACAGGGTAGCTATGGACGGTCTCACTTTTGATGATGTCCTGCTTATTCCCGCTTATTCCGAAGTGCTTCCCCGAAGCGTCAAACTCCAGACTAAATTTTCCCGAAACATCGTTCTGAATGTGCCTTTGGTGTCGGCAGCCATGGATACCGTGACCGAGGCCAAGATGGCTATCGCGATTGCCCGAGAGGGTGGTATCGGTGTCATCCACAAGAATATGTCTATCGAGGAACAGGCACGCCAGGTGCATGCCGTCAAGAGGGCTGAGAACGGAATGATCTATGACCCTGTGACCATCCTCGAAGGCTCGACTGTGGCTGATGCGTTGAAGATGATGGAGGAATACCACATCGGCGGTATACCTGTCGTTGACGCCAAAGGGCTTCTGAGAGGTATCGTGACCAACCGCGACCTCCGCTTCGAGCGCGACCTCAACCGTAAGGTCGATGAGGTGATGACTTCTGAAAACCTCGTTACCACAGACCAGTCGACTAACCTTGAAGAGGCTGCCGACATCCTCCAGAAACACAAGATTGAAAAGCTCCCCGTGGTCGACAAGGATGGCCATCTGGTGGGGCTTGTCACATACAAGGACATCACCAAGGCGAAGGATAAACCTTTTGCCTGCAAGGACTCACTGGGCCGTCTGCGCGTCGCCGCCGGAGTAGGTGTCACCGCCGACTCGATGGATCGTGTGGACGCTTTGGTTGCCGCCGGAGCCGACGCGATTGTGATTGATACCGCCCATGGCCATTCCCAGGGTGTTGTCGGTGTGCTTCGCGCTGTCAAGGCTAAATATCCCCAGATTGATGTCGTGGTCGGAAACATCGCCACAGGTGAGGCTGCCAAATTCCTCGTCGAGAATGGTGCTGACGGTGTGAAAGTCGGCATCGGCCCGGGCTCAATCTGCACCACCCGCATCATCGCCGGTGTCGGTGTACCCCAGCTTTCAGCTGTCTATGATGTGGCTAAGGCTCTCGAAGGAACAGGTGTTCCCCTCATTGCCGACGGCGGTATCCGTTACAGTGGAGACATCGTCAAAGCTCTCGCAGCCGGAGGTTACAGTGTGATGCTCGGCGGAATGCTCGCCGGAGTCGAGGAATCTCCCGGCGACACCATCATCTACAATGGCCGTAAATACAAGTCTTACCGAGGCATGGGTTCCCTCGAAGCCATGGAGAAGGGTTCAAAGGACCGTTACTTCCAAGCCAACGAGACCGACACCAAGAAGCTCGTTCCCGAGGGAATCGCCGCGCGTGTGCCTTACAAGGGCTCACTATATGAGGTGGTTTACCAGATGCTTGGCGGTCTTCGTGCCGGAATGGGATATTGCGGTGCGGCTGATATTGACGCTCTCCACAAGGCCAAGTTCACCCGCATCACCAACGCCGGTGTGGCCGAGAGTCATCCCCATGACGTCGCCATCACCTCGGAAGCACCCAACTACTCGGCTTCCAGCCGCTGATAAAATCAAGTCCGGCGAGAACAACTTGCCGATGTGAGACATTATGAAAAGATGGAGAGTATGACAGCCTCTGACAGGGGTCTGCGTCCTCTTCATCTTTTTTTAGTTTTTTTCTATCGTATCAGATTATGAGAGAAGACAACCGTCCGAAATTCACCACTAAATTTGGAGTCATAGCCGCAACGGTAGGTTCGGCTGTGGGACTTGGAAACATATGGCGTTTCCCCTATGAGGCAGGGGCACACGGAGGCGGGGCATTTTTGCTTGTCAACCTTATGTGTGTCCTGCTTATCGGTATTCCGGTTGTGTGCGCCGAGTTCCTGATGGGGCGCTCCTCACGGCGCAACATATTCGGCGCCATGTCGACACTTGCTCCTCGCGGTGGGCGTTGGTGGCGATGGGCCGGAATCCTTGGTGTCGTTAGCGGCACATTGATTCTCTCGTTTTACGCCGTTGTCGCAGGCTGGACTCTGGAATATCTTTTCCAGTCGGTTACCGGGAATCTGACGGCCGGAGGTGTGAGGGAAAGTCATGCCGAGTTTGACAACTTCACAGCCGGTTGGCGTTGTGTCTTCTGGACAATCGTGCTGCTGGCCTTGAATGCCGTGATTGTGTTGCGCGGTGTCCAGAAGGGTATAGAGAAAGCCTCCAATTGGATGATGCCCCTCCTGTTTGTGCTGCTTATAATGATGGCTGTCAATTCCCTTCTTCTTCCCGGGGCGAAAGAGGGGTTGGCTTTTCTCTTCTCTCCCGATTTCTCCGAGATGAATTCCTCGACAGTGCTGTCGGCGTTGGGACAGGCATTCTTCTCCCTCTCGGTCGGCCTCGGCACATTGACCGTTTACGGCAGCTATTTCCCCGCCGATACCCGCATAGTCAAAAGCGCGTCGATAATGGCAGGGCTTGACACGATGGTGGCCATTGTGGCGGGTGTGATAATCTTTCCGGCGGTATTCTCATTCGGAATGGAACCGGCCGCAGGTCCGCAGCTTGTCTTCGAGGTGTTGCCCGACATATTCCGGCAGATGACAGGTGGCGCGATATGGTCGACAATCTTCTTCCTACTGTTGCTCATAGCCTCATTGACCTCCACGATTTCATTAAGTGAGGTCGGGGTCGCTTTCTGTGTGGAACACTGGCATTTCAGCCGGCGCAAAGCATTGGCCGTGACCATCGGGATAGTCACCTTCTTCGGCATCTTCTGCGCTCTTTCATTCGGCCCGCTGTCCTCTGTGAAGATATTCGGTATGACGATTTTCGATGTGTTCGATTATGTGACAAGCAACATATTCCTGCCTCTCGGAGGAATGCTGGTCTCCATATTTGTAGGCTGGATAGTAGACCGTGCGACCGTGGATTACCAGTTGAGTCCCGCTCCCCGTATTCTGCGTGGGGTCATCATCTTCCTCCTCCGTTACATCTGTCCTTTGGCCATCCTCGCGGTCTTCATCAACAACCTCTTTGGCTAAGTATTCCTGCTTATATCCTTGTGATATTTTTAATCCTGTCTCAAACATAAAAAAGACTCCGGAGGAATCTTTCTTGATATTCGAACTGGAATGTCAGAAAAGATTCCTCCGGAATCAATGTAGGGAGAGGTGGATTCTTACTGGGGGAGGATTTCGTAGGCGGTAGCCTGGATGTAGTAGGTCGAGAGGTAAGCCTTCCCTTCGAGGCTGTCGCGCTCGGCGATGCGGCGACGGTAGTCGGCCATCTGGGCTGCGAATGTCTCGACATTCTCCTGACCGGCCACTTTACGTTCGGTCTCGCAACCGGTGGGAGCGTTCTGGTAATTGGCTGCTTCCTCTTCTCCCTGCTGCTCGGCGATACGTTCGAGCTGTCCCTGACGGTCCTGCTCAAGCTGACGGATGGTGTTCTCGTCAAGACGGCTCTCCATCACGACACCGGTCACGCGCAGGGGCTGATGGATGGTTTCCTGGGGGAAAACATTTCCCATCTCGGCGGTGGCGTCGCAACGGATCATGGAATTCTCGTCAGAACCGAGCAGGAATGCCTTGCGGCCTCCGTGCTTGCAGAGATGTGAGACCACACCCTCGATGGTCACGGTCTGGCCGACATATGAGTCGGGATTGGCCAGGATGGAGTCAACGGTGACAGTGTCAGCCTCGGCGGTTTCAGAGGATGACTTGCTTGAACAGCCGGTGATGGCGAGTGCGAAAAGGGCGGCGATGGCCCAGAGAATGATGTTCTTGTTCATATTTGTATATTATAATATTTAGTTGGAAGATAAGTTGTTGTCAGTTGTGTCATTCGTGGAATAACATGAAGGGGACAAATGAGAATATCCCGAGGGGAACTGTCACCAAGGCACCCCATTTCATCGTGGCGTCTTTGCGACGTATCCCTATGAAGAGCAATATCAGCGAGAACAGGATATTGAGGGGGAGAGCTTTGAATGAAAGATTGGACAAACGCGGATAGGCCAGTGAGTCGAAAGCTGAGACAAACGACAGTGTATAGGGGAAAATGTATTGCGCTATCTCTGCCGACACAGGTTTCACTCTCGGGAAATCCAACGCGCCGATTAGCTCCAGGCTATCAGAGTCGAACGACCGCCAGCGTGTGCCGTCAGCGCCGGTGAATCTGAAAGTGAGGTTGAAGAGGTTGCCCATAGCCATTATCGATTCCTTTCGCGGGTCCACAGTGCCGGCTTCGGCGGGAAGCGGACGGGCAATGTGTCCCTCGGCCTCTATCACATAAGGATGCCCCTCGGTGTCGATTACCAGACCGAGCAACGACTTGTCAGACTCCTCCCAGATGAATGCCTTGGAGGCTTTCGTCCCATCGGGGAGGGAGACAGCGGCCACAAACGGACGTCCTCCGCGCTGCTTTATATGGAAGAGCTTGCCATCGGAGCCAATCATCAGGTAGCCTTCGTCATATCCCTTCTGGGAGGTGACATTTGCCGAAAGGTCGGTTGCAGGGAAGCTGAATCCACGCGACTTCATCGCGTCGGTGAAACGCCGGGAGCGGGTGGCGTTGACGGTGTTGTCTGCGATTTTCACGAACTCGATGCCATCGTCGGTAAATCGGAAAGCCTCCTCCGGGTCTGAAAGGTCGACACGCGGAGGCATCGATTCCATCATCAGCCACATTCCGGAGTTGCGCTTGTTCACCTCGCGGGGTGAACCGTTGAAGAACAGCTCATGGGAACGGAGCGTATGGACGGTTGTCTCTTTCCCGGCGATGGTGTCGGGAAGATTGTCGTGGGCCACAAGCTGACGGTAATATAGCTGCGGAGCGAGCGAGTCGCGCATGGCCACAGTCAGTTTCTCCCCGTCGAGCGTCTCCTGAGCCGTGGCGAATGGCTGGCATAGGGTGATGGATGGTTTCTCCCCGGGCTTAGAACGGCTTACAATCCATTGACCGTTGAGAGGGGAGAGGGAGCAGAATGGTTCGCCCGCTGGGGAGGGGGTGAGCAACGCGTAGAGCCAGGGCAGAAACCAGCTCAACACGGCTATCGCGACAGCGAACAATATGATTTTTGAAAACTTAGACATATCGGATTATGCTGCAAAGATACGAAAGATTAGTCAATCAGGCCTTGTTTGAAGCGCACTATGGAGCCGTAGCTCACAACCGCCAGTATGAGGGTCACAATCAGGGCGACAGGCAGGAAGCCATTGTATGCCCCGGGCGCGGGCTGGAGGTAATACAGTGTGATTACCCCTGCGCCAATGAGCGCCAGCAGTATGCGGCGCTTCCATTTCCCCTCCAGGCAAACGGCTGTCGAGAAGAAATAGGCGGTGTAACCGGCCAGATACCAGGGAAGCGATGTCAGCAACACATGCCATGTCATTTCAGGCGCGATGATGCGGTCATAGAAAATCCATATCGCCACAAACTGGAGAAGGAAAACCACGGTGAGTTCCGCGAATCCGGTCAGCAGCATCGTCACCAACAGCCGCAATGAGGGGCAAGGGAGATGCAGGGTAAGTTTCAGACGGTTCTGCTGCATCTCAGGCATCATCTGTGTCAGACCGACAAGAAGGCCGCATAGCAGCGGCACATATTTGATGGCGTCGATGAATGTCTGGTCTTTCATCAGCATTATCAGCCAGATATGCTCCACCCCGTGGGTGGTGATGACCCTGTTGATACCCAACAGGGCATATGCGGTGAAGAACATCGTCAGGACGATTGAACACCAGAACGCCCTGCGTGTCTTCAGTATCTCTTTAGTTATAATAGATTTTGTCATATCAATCAGTAGGTTGTTGTGACCCTTCCGTCAATAACGGCCGGTGAGTCCGATGAATGCGTCTTCGAGCGATTCCACCGGGGATGCGGTCAGGCCTGAGGCCGAGATCCCGGCGGTGTTGAGCGCGGCGAGCGCTTTTTCCTGGGGGAGGAAGGAATAGAACTCCATATGGTCATGGCTCTCCCATGGACTGTAAATGCCTTCGACCCCTTCGGGAATCGCTTTCCCCGCCTCGCGACGGTATTCATATCTCTTGAGGTCGCGCATCAGGTCGGCGACAGGCTGCTGGGTGAGTATCTTGCCGTAGTCGAGAATTATGCAGTCATCCACAAGACGCTCCAGGTCCTGGATTATATGGGATGTCATGAAAACGGTCTTTCCTTCCGATTTCACGAAGTCGCGGAGATAGTCGACAAACAGGCGGCGGTAGCCCGGATCAAGCCCGAGCGAGAAATCGTCAAGCACCAGCAGGTCGGCGTTCTGGGCCAGAATCAGGCCGAGGGCCACCTGTGAGCGCTGACCGTTTGACATCGATGATATTTTCTGGCCGGGAGAGACATGGAGTTTCTCCATCAGCCCGTAATACGCGTCGCGGTTCCATTTGGGATAGAATCCGGCGTAGAACTTCTCAATCTGGGAGATGGTCATGAATGAGTATTGCACATGACCCTCCAGCAACAATGCGATGCGGGCACGGGTGGCCGGTGTGAGGGTGGTGATTTCCTCACCGAATATGCGGCATTCCCCACCCTGAGGCTTGAGGAACCCCATCAGAATATTGATGGTGGTGGTTTTGCCGGTACCGTTCTTGCCAAGCAACCCAAGAATGCTCCCCTGTGGCACATCGAAGCTCAGATTCTCATAAATGAGACGTCCGCGCCCATAGCGTTGGGTCAGGTTCTTGACTGATATTACATTATCCATATTATATGGTGACGAATAAAACGAATGAATAGAGTTTTTTCAGAGATTTATGCCGACCGATATTGTGGCATAGTCGGCCGAGCCGCAGCGGCGTGAGAAATCGCGGCTTTCCCAGGCGGCTTTCAGATACAGGGCAGCTGAATCAACCACCGGAAACTCCACTTTGGCTGACAGGCCGTAAGCCGTTATGTCGGAGGTCGTCAGGGATATGTCACGCATCACGGCCGCGCCAAGTTCGCTGGTGGTGTCGAGTGCTGTGAGGGTTATTGTCCCCGGAGTCGTGAAGCGGTGCGACACCTCCGCGTCGATTGTCAGAATGGCTCCTTTCGTGAAACGGTGGCTCCATTCCCCACAGAGCGAGGGGGTGACATTGGTGGCCGAAACCTTGCGGGATGGCTCAATCAGAGTCTCGGAGACCGAGGTGTAGCTTCCCCCCAATGTCAGGCCTATACGGTTTGAAGGGTCGAGACGCAGCTCGACAGGAAGTGTAAGGCTTGCGCCTGCCACCGTCTTGCGGTAATTCTCCCTTTCCCCGATGATAGGATAGTTGTTTCCGGTCGACGAACCGACCAGGTTTTCCGTTCCGGTCTTGCGGCTGTAATGGCCACGCACGGTGAAACCATAGCATATGCCCGATGTCCTTTCATCCAGGTTGCCGAACATCATACCATATTCCCCGGCGAGCGAAGAGGTCGAGGTATGGGTCAGCTCAAGGTTGTTGAAATCGCGCATATATTGGCGTAGCCGTAAGTTTGACACCTCTATTTGCGCCCTGATTGGGCGACCCGGATTGTCTGCCACCGGAAAGAGCGATGCCGACAGACCGAATCCTGCTCCGGAGTAGGCGGTGTTTCTCCCGCTGTTGCCTGAAAAGCGCGGATAGTAAGAGCCGAGGCCGGTCATCGCGTAGGTAGGAATGTCGTTGAGAGGATTGTAAAACTCCATGGCCGCGGTCTGGTTGTAGACTTTCACATTGCCTGCAAGTCCGATTGCAAGACCTGAGCCTGCCGGGCGGAATCCCCCTCCGATTGACACATCAAGGTCGGAAACGATGATTTTGTCACGGGAATCGCGACCACGATAGTCAATCGCGGCGCGGTATGATGCCTCCACTCCCCATCTCCATTTCTCCGACTCTCCGGCGTAACCTCCCCCGAAGTCATAGCTACGGGTGGTCAGGTCGCCTCCGACAGGGTCGCCTATCACATACGGCCCAACGAGGTCATAATCGGCGGAGTTGTTCCAGCATACCCCCTTGATTTTCCCGGCGTGGAAACGGGCGTGGCCCCACACGGTGGTGTTCTTACCGAGATGACGGTAAGAGTTGGCGGTCACGCTCCCGGTCAGTTCCCCATTGCCGATTTCAGCGGGGAGGGTACTGGCTGTTTTCGACAGAAAGCCGTGCAGTCCGAGAGTGGTGACGGAAAAGGGTAATAACTCGGTCACCGCGGCAGGATTGCCGGTGACGGCGTCGCGCCGGAATCTCGCTCCGAAGCTTTCCGCCTCCCAGTCTTTGGAGGAGGCGTAAGGTTGCGAAAGCCGGGCTATGGAGTCGGTCACACCGATGCCGGTAGCTCCCATAAGAGGGGCTACCGACAATAGTGTGGCTGTTATGGCTATATATGTGGAGAGTCTTACAGGCATCAATGGGTTGATTTCAGAATGAAGTCAGCGGCGGAGTCATCCGAATCCTGGAGTATCACGCGGCCATCGGGAGTGGTGGTGGCAGTCTTGCGGACAAACACCTTGCCGAAACGGGCCGGATCGGAGTTCTTCTCGGAGATGCAGGCGAAGGATGCGTCAATCGTGGGAGCCAGTGCGCCGTGGACGTAGGTCTCGCGGTTACCGAGGTTCACACCGTCGATAATCCAGCTGTTGGGGATGCGGCATGCGTTCTGCTTGGTCATCTCGTTACCGGTGGTGGGATGGATATACTTGTAGGGAGCCTTGTACTCGGCCAGGTAGGTCTCGGCTGTCATGCCTTCGGGCATTCTCACAAGCGCGTAGGAGCGGTTACACTGGTTGGATATAATCCAGATGGTGGCGGAGTAGCTGAACCACTTGTCGAGGTTGGGAACCGAGGGGTTGTCGGTGTCCATCGCGTGGTCGTCATACCATTCGAAGTCTGCACCGGTGAGGTTGAGCGCACCTTCTACCTGCGCGCTCCAGTCGATAGCCTGGTCAACGATGGTGATGGATTTGCCGGGCTCGACGGGAACATCGGTGCCGTTTCCGGGGATCACCCATACTGTTCCTGCTGTGAAGTTGACGTTGAGGTCATTCTCAGGGGTTAGGATAGTGTAATCGTTGGTGCGGGAGTTCACGAAGTCAGACTCACAGATGGCGAGGCCGTCGGCATACAGAGTCTCCGAGGAGTTGTTGTAGATACGGATGTAGGTGTCTTTCAGACCGCTTTTGCCGGTGGCGTTGGGTGAGCCTGCGGCGTAGATTTCGCTGAACACGAAGCCCTCAGACGGAGTGGAGAGGAACCAGTCGAGGGTCAGCTCCTGGTCGCCGGTGATTGTCATCGATGTGCCGACAGCCCTGAGCGCGAGTTCTTTCGTCGAGCCGTCACCAAGAAGCTGGGAGTAGTTGATCACACCGGAATAGTCATAGATACCGGTGGGGAGGGATATGTTGACCGAAGCCGCCATATGTGAGGCGGTGGTGGTGTAGGTCTGGCGAGTGTTAAGCTCGGTGAAGGTGACAGACATGTCATTGAACATTACGGTGTAATGCTCCATACCTTCCGGAAAATTGTTCTGGAGGGTTACAAGATGTGACTGTTCCTGCGGTTCATCCTTGTCAGAGCAAGAGGCAAAACCGGTTGCCAGTATTGCTGAGGCGATGATTACTGAGTAGATCTTCATGATTGTCAGTTGGTTTATAGTTATTGTTTTGTGTTGTTGTCTATGTTGAGAGGTCAAAGTTTCAGATTCAGCTCCATTCCGAAATACGGGGTCGTGTAGCGTCGCTGCAACGAGCCGTAAAGCTCATAATCCGGTGTGATGCTGATCAGGCGGTTGACATACAGGGCGATGCCGATACGGTCGTTCCAGATTCTCTTTGTGGCCTTGAGGTTGAAGGCCGTGGCCAGGGGAATTCTCCTTTCGTCGAAAGCTGTCTGGGAATAGCTTCTGAGGAGTTGCCCCAGGTAAGGGTCTGAGGCGTCGGCGGGATTCCATAGATGCTCGACCCCGTCGAGACCGACATATTTCAATGGCACACCGGCCTTGCGCAAAGACTGGTTGGAGGTGAACCACATGTTCTGCACCGACAGGGAGACGTTGAGCTTCAGTCGCGGAATGTCCGTGTCGAAGGTGACGTTGGTGTTGAACGACTGGTAGACCAATCCTTCCGGGTCTTCGTAATAACCGGCGTAGGGGAGTTCCTTGCCGTTGACAATAATCGCCGGCTTGTACCATAGGCCGGTGGAGTTGGCCATCGTTGTGCGGAACCACGCCCCGTTGACCGTGACGCGGGTGCGCACCACCGGGAATCGACGCGACGAGAAGGTGAATTCCACACCCTCCTTGTCGACCCGCGACGAGTTGGTGGGACGGCTTATCATCGCGATTTTCGTTTCTGTCGTGTAAGGCAGACGGTCGATGTCGGGAGCGCCACCTGTTGAGGGGTCATAACCTGACGCGTCATAGCGGTTGTAAGTGTGGTAACGCACCTCCGAAGCCATTCTGAACGCGTCGTGCATCCGTTCGCGGAAATATGTCACCGACAGGCGGTTCCCCCTGTATGAGATGTCACCGCTGACCTCCCATTTGAAATTGCGGGCGGCCTTGATGTCATAGTTGACCCGGTCATCGACGAAGGTCATCACATTCATTGTCCGCCATTCCTCATTGTCGTGGAAGTAGTTGAGCTGCACCTCGTCGGTGAAAAGCAGGTCGGGATAGAGGTAGGCCGCCACAGGCATCTTGGTATGGAGACCCGCACCTCCGCCGATTTCAAACACCATCGGCTCAGAGGCGACGGTAAAATAAGGGAGCGTCCATTTCAGGTTGGCTCGCGGGTCGAAATAGGGGCGACCGGAGAGGTAATACCTGCCGTCAAGCCCGAGAAGCTGTGTCTCGCGCAGGCCGACCTGAAGATGGAGGGTATGGTCGCCGAGTCTCACTTCCGATTCATTCTCGACATAGGCCGAAAGCTGTTGCATCGCCGGTATGTCGTCGAACGGGCGGGGGCGGCTGTTGTTGCCTGCCGTCAGCGGACGGGTGAGGTCATAGACCTGTCCTTTGCCGAAATTCTTGGAGAGATTCCACTCCACACCACCTTTCAGCCATCCCGAGATGTCGCCTGCACGGTAACGGAATCGTGACGAAAGTTTGGCAAATGCCGAGAACGGCTTGCCATACACATCGTAATCCGCTATGTAGAGCATCGGCAGGAAGCCGACATTGTTTGCTCCGGGAGTGGTCGATACCGGGAGTGGGTAGAGGCGGGTGGAGGCCACGGTCTTCTGCTGGCGCAGATGCTCGTCGGAATAGCTCAGGCCGGTGGTCAGGCCGAGGGAGTTGAAGAATCCCCCCTGGCGGGAGAGCAACACGAGGGTGTTGTTCCAGGAAAAGCTGTTTATGTCGTTGGTGTAATAGTCTATGGTGTTGTTGACGGTCAGATCGGGGTCATTCTTGTCGCGCTCGAAAGTGCCGGTGTAGTTGAGCGAGGAGTCCCAGGTGAGGTCCTTCCCCTTGACCTGACGTTTGAGGTTGCTGCGCAGTGAGGCGGATGCGCGTTTGAAGTTCTGGCGGTTGTCACGCGGGTCGATGCGTGAGTCGAGATAGTCAGCCGAGACATTGACCGTCCACCCCGGGGCAGGCATTCTGAAACCTTTGCCGATATAGAAGAGCTGGCTCTGCATGTCGGCTTTGAAACGGGCTTCCAGACCGGTCACTCCCTGCTTGCGTTTGATTTTCACCACGCCGGAGGTGAGTTCGCCATACTCGACAGAGGGTATTCCACGGACAATCTCCACGCTTTCGATGTCGTCGGTCGGTATCGAACGCATATCGACACCCTTTCCGGCGGTCAGTCGACCCGCACGGTCGGAGTCGGCGGTGGTCTGCATCTCGGCGGCGGTGTTGACCGGCACACCGTCAATCACAAACGATGTCCCGAGCGATGATGTGTCATAGCCGTCGGGAGCGGCCTGTGCGGCCTGTCGCAGGTTGATGAGGTTGGCTTTCCCCATGTCGGGGTCTTTGGAGACGAATCCGGGAAGAAGCTCCACCAGGTCGGTGAAACTCGACGGCTGCAGGTGGGCCATCGCCTGCCGGTCGATGACCGATGCGGCGGTGACTCCACGGCTCTCGCGGGCGGTCACTACCACTTCCCCGAGTTCCTTCCCTTTCATCTCCTCCATGGCTTTCTCGCGGCGTTCGAGGTCGGCCAGCAGAATGGAGTCGATTCGGGCGATTGAGTCAAGCGAATCGGTCGGTTGTGATAAGGTAGTCATCGTCGCGTTCTCCTCCTTTTCGGTGGAGAACACCGCCGGGAAAGCAGCTAAAAACAACGCGGGAATGACTGAATACCTTATTGGAATCACTTGACCTATTATTTTAATTTCATACAAAATTACGGTTAAAATTCGGTTATATTGTTGATATTCAGTAAAATACCTAAAACAAAGTATATGTATGGATTAATTTGTTGCCATTTTGGAGACTTTACATATAACGAATACCCACATATGAGTATTGCGAATCTCGCGACGATTTCATATCAGATAATAGACCGTAATGGATGCGATTCCGCCATAAAACGGCAGTCCGTTGTGTCAACCCTCACCGACAGAATCACGGAGGTTTCCCCAACAATTCCGACAGAGGTATGTCGGTTTCCCCAAACGATTATGACAGAATTATGGTCGTTCCTTCGAATAATTCCGACAGGGTCATGATGGTCTCCCCAAACGATTCCAACAGAGCCATGTTGGTTTTCCCCTACGATTCCGAAGGAATCATTTATCTGAATAGCCGGGGGTTGGCGCGAGGTGAGGCCGGTAGGCCGAACCGATGCGGTAACCCCCGGTAATAGGAGAATACGGCGGATTCCGGAGGAATCTTTTTTGATATTACCGGTTTTGTTGAATATCATAAAAGATTCCTCCGGAATCCCATCTTTGACGAAACGCAACCGTGGGTTACCGCTTCGTGCAGCCCCACAAGGGGGCTTTACACTCGCGCCAACCCACGGCTATTCAGATAAATGATTCCTTCGGAATCGTCCGATGGAACCCAGCTTTATACAATATATTGGTGATGAAATATTGGATGAAGGAATATTAGGTGATGGAATATTGGATTAGGAAAAAAGTCGGTGTGTCTACATTGTAGGCACACCGACTTTACTATAACGTTAAACGGGGATTATTCGTAGATAAGCTCTACATCGTCGAGATACATTACGGAGGGACCGCCGGTGAAGTAGTCACCCATCTTGGAGGCGGAAGCCACCATCACGATGTTAGACGGACGTACATCAGTGCGCTTGTAGTCGATGGGGATTATCACCTCTACAAGGCCGTCTCCGGAAGTTGCCTCGGTGAACACATGCTCGCCGTAAGCGATTACCTGATCGCCATCTTTCTTAAAGAGAGTGCGTTCGGATGACTTTGTCTTCACGACTACAGGCCATGCCTCTCCGTTATAAGCGGTCTTTGTTCCATCCACGAGAGCTACATAGATGATACCTTTGTCCATATCACCTGTGACTACGCCGTCAGGATTGGCATTGTCGACATCGGTTACAGCGGCAGGGGTGTATTTGACCCATACACGCAGAGCTTTCGGACGGGCTGTGAAGCTGCGTCCCCAGCCAAGCACACCATCGGTACCATCTGTCTTCAGGTATTTACCGATAAAGATGTTTCCGGCAGCGAATTTACCAACAGGTTTGCCAAACAGCGTGATACCGACAAACTGGCTGCAGAGTTTCGCTGAATAATTTCCGGAATGATGGAGGTCATCGGCTTTCTCGGTGATGTTTTTATCCATCGTGATAGAACCGTGGTTACCGCTGTCCCAGTAGAAATCAGAGGGTGACACACCCGGAATCAGGACATTCTTCTCGTTGGGGTCGGTACACCAGTCCTCGAAGCTTGCGTTGGGAAGCTGAGGCTCACCCTCGGTGGTGAACTGCTGGATGGCGGTTGACTCGAAGCCGTCGCAATAAGCGGCTACCTCATATGTGGTAGCGGGCTCAAGTCCGGTCAGACCTACGGTATAGCTGTTGCCTTCGGTAACCTCAGCGGGAACTTTGGTCCACTGCTGGGTGCCTTTCTTGCGATACATGATACCGCATCCCTCGGCATCCTCGCGGAGGATGTTGGCCGAAACGACTGCTGAACGGGAGGTAATGGTCAGGGCATCGGGATCGACATCCTGAATCATGACCTTGGCATTGGTCGGAATCAGACGCAGGGTGGCATTGGCCGAACGACCGTTGGCGTCAGTTGCGGTAATATTGACGGTATAGTCACCTTCGGGGAGGGAGTTAAGGAACTCCTTCTCGAAGTTGAGTTTCAGCTCTGAGAAACTGGTGTCTTCGTGGGTGGTGTAGGTGAAGTTGATACCGGCTGCTTCGAGAACAGACTTAACGCGGTCGCTCATACCTAACAGTTCGAAATCGTTTCCGCCAAGGTCGGTGATGTTGGCGAACACGTCGCCGCTCACCTCGACAGATGTCAGCTCGGCTGCGGCTGCAATCCAGATTGAACGACGGGGAAGCTCCCCTACAAGACCTGTGACAGCCTCGGAGAGATTGAAGCTGATACCGGAGATGGCAGGGGGAGTGGTGATTTCGAATGTGTCTTCCACTTCGATTTCACTCTCGTCCACCTCGATAGTGATCCATGCTCCACCGATTTGTTCCTCCTCCTGGTCGTTATGCTTGACGATGAGGTGGTATTCGGTGGCACGGGCGACATTCTCAAGTTTCCCAGTGTATTCAAACGGCTTGCCGGTTGAGGTCAGGGTACCGCGCAGGGTGTAGACCAGGTCTTTCGAACGGGAGTTGGTCATATAGTAACCCTTGGCCTGCTGGTCAATCTTCTCCTGGGTAAAGGTCAGCACTCCGTCGCGGGTACCTGTCGATTTGTCGTGACCGACCTCCATTGTGATGTCGGTCAGAAGTTCGGCAACCTTGTCGGTATATTCGACAGATACGAGGGTGTTGGCAATCTTGCAGTTGATGTTGACCTGCACAGCCGAACCCTTTGTGATGTCGAATTCCTCTCGGCCTGTGAAATAACGGTCATCCCATGAGGCCGACACAGAGTCGCCGGTCCATGCCTCGGCCACATAATGACCAGACAGGAGTTTGATGCCGGCGGTCGGCACCTCATCTATACCGTTGTATTTCTTGACCGCACCGGATGCGTTGGAAATCCAGATGAGTGTCTTCTTGGCGAGTTCGTCATTTGTCTGGCCCGCGCGGGTCTTGACCACAACATCAGAGTTGACTGTGGCTTTGAGCATCAGGCGGCCTTCGCCGTCGCCGTCCTCGGCGGGACGGAATGTGTCGGAGCAGGCGGAAAGCGCTGCGATCCCAAGGAGGGAGGCTCCGAAAATAAGATATTTTTTCATTGCTTTATCCTCCTTCCTTTATGATCTGAACTTGAGTTCTTTCACTTCCTGGTTGCCCTTCTGGTCAATCACGGTAAGTCTGAAAGTATGGTCGTTACCGGGATAGATATTGAGCAGGGGCACGAATGGCGCGATGTCGAAGGTGACTTCTGTCTGGCCGATTACTTCATTTCCGACAGGGAAATGGAAGGTGCCGCTGAGGGCTTCTTCAAGATTGCCGGGGTAGGCAAGGTCGAATGAAGGAGCCAGACCGATTGAGGGATCTTCAAGCACACCGGCGAGAGCATCGGAAATGATGTCAACCTTGAGGTTGGCAATGCCTTCTGAAGATGTGATGACCACTGCGGCAGGTTTGGAGCCATCCTGGGGGAACTGGGTCGCGTCATTTACTCCGTCGAGGTCGAGGGAGGAGCTGGTGAACTCAATCGACCAGTCGGAGGGATCGGGACCGGGATCAGGACCGGGGCCGGGACCTGGTTCCTCACCACCACCGAAATCTTCATCACCTGGACGGCCTGAATCATCGAGGTTGTCCTCATACCATTCATAGTCGCTCTCGATGGGGTCATCCTCAATGACAGTAGTGTCAACGATGATGCCCTGTCCGTCATTGATGATGGTGCCGAGTTCTTCGGGGGGCACTACCTCGTTGCCGGTCAGGCTGAGGGTGATTTTACGGTGCTGACCCTTGGCAACATTGTCAATGGTCTTGGTGAAGGTTTCGGTGTGACCCATAATCGAGGCTGAGAAGTCGAGACGGAGGGTCTCAAGGTCTTTAAGAGCCGCGAAATAACCCGAACGGGTTTCGGAGGGGGTGAATATCAGCGAATTGTTACCTTCTGAAGTAATTTTGACAGTTGCCAGGCTGGCGTTGTCGAGGGCGGCGATGAGCTTGTCTGTGAATTTCACAGAGACGCGGATATTGGCCAGGGTGCAGACAACGGTCTGTACTTCGGTGACCTTGTCAGCCTCGATGGTGAATGTCTGTGAACCCTCGAAGTAGGGGGCGTTCCAGGCTGCGGGTTCCACCTCATGCGAACGCACTGTCACTGTGTAGTCGCCGACAGCGAAGGTGGGCAGTTCAGGCATTGTGGAGTAAGTCCAGCGGCTTACCTGCTGACCGTTTTTGTCATCAACGGTCACGATGAAGTTTGACAGGTCTACTGTCGCACGCGAGGCAGTAGTCCTTGCCTTCACGGCTGCGGGCTTTGCGCCGGCGTTGTCGTTGACGTCGGTTTCGGCGCCGTCAACCTCGACTCCGAGGTTGGCGGTGCTTAACTGGCCACGACCATTTACCGCCGGATCCGGATTCCAGGTGTCGCACGCCGAGAACCCGGCCATTGCGGCAGCTGAAAGTAGGATGGAAAATATCTTGGTTTTCATATTTTATGGGTTGGCGTGTTGATTAATAGTTGAGTCTGATGTCGTCGATGTAGAGTGACGAGCCGGTATAACGACCATCTTTTTTTGTGAACGCAGGCTGGTTAAGCCAACTGCTATTGTTGTTGCTCTCTACATTTTCAACTCCACTTGACAGGAAGCCAATCTGCAGAGTAACACCGGCATTGCATGGAACTGCATATGCCTCTGAGAGATCAAGTTCCTTCTTGGTGTAATTAGCTACGGCGGGAAGGTTCAACGTCTTCTCTGCGAGTACGGTGCCGGAAGCATCCAATACCTTCACGAAGGCTTTGCCGAAGTCCGCAGAGTTTTTCGCGCTATATTTGTAGTAGAATTCAACGTTTTTGGGTCGATGACCATAGACAATACCATAGTCAGGAGATTGAGTTGAGGAATTATAAGCTCCAAGATACAGCTGACCGACAGTTACATGTTTGGAGTTGGTCCAGTATGCTTGAGCTGCATTGCCCTTACCCCAGCCAACAGTCTCGATTATTGCAGCGGAAGAGCCTCCGTTGACACTTCCTGTTTCTTGACGTGTCCCTGAAAAAGCACAGTAAGACATACCATCCCTGCTTGAACTGAGACTGGAATCGTTGCTACCGCCTTCAGATGTCGTGAGCTGGTTCATTGTGCCCCAGATGGCTGAAGCCGCTGATGCTCCTGGATATTCTATCCACCAATATTGAGTTTGCCCGTCAGTGCGTGACCAGGTCTCCATATCGGAGTTTTCAAGCTGGGCACCGGTTTCGGTGGTGAATGTGTAGATGCTTGAGAGGAGACCGTCACAAGTGGCGCGAACCTGGTAGGTCTTGCCGCCGGTGAGACCTTTCACGAGGAAGCGGTTGGTGGCGAGCTTGGTAGCGGTTGCGGTGCTCCATGTGTTGCCTTCATCGGCGGAAATCTCGAAGCTCACATTCTCAGGCTGCTCTGCCGAACGGGAAGCGGCACGACGTTTCGCACCGGTGGCTCCTGCCTTGTAGCGGAGGTCAAGGGCTGCCTGCCAGCCATAGATGCCGTTCTCAACAGCTGCGAGCGAGTAGGGACTTGGCTCGTGGACGACTGTGAAGTCTACTTTCAGATTTCCGAGTGAAAGACGCATGGGGATGTCTTTATTCGATGCGGGAACGGTTGCCACCACGCGGTAGGTGTTGCCCAGACGGGCTACAAGGTCGCAGGATGTGATGGGGCAGTTGTCCCAGGTGTTGCGCTCATTCTTGGCCTGGAGGGTCAGTCCGTCGAGTGAGGTGGCATTGGTCTCAATCTCGAATGTGAGGGTGTTGTCCCACTCATAAATAGGATTGATTGCAGCCACGCTCAGGGCGGTGGTGACAGCCTCTACCGAGAAGCTTACGGGTGACTCGGCCACACGGGAATTGCGGTCGCGTACCTGGAGAGTGAATGTAGAGACGTTGTTGCCTTCTTCAAGGTATGCGATGTTTGAAAGCAGGTCGGTGAAGTCAACCATGGCCATCTTGTCAGGCTTGGAGGTGCCGACCATTCTCAGGCCGAGACCCTTCATCATGGCGAGGGTGGAAGCGTCGCCGCTGACCAGATCGATTTCCTTGGGCCATCCCTGTGATTCGAGGTAAGATGATGTGGTGGTCAGCACAAGGCCGTTGATGCCGGCCTGGGCCATTGCGGTCACCTTGGCGTTCTTGGCCGAAGGCTGTCCCTGCATCACTGTCCAGGACTCGCCGGAGGTGAAGCCGTCGGCATTGATACGGGGAGCGGGGGCATTGAGGATAGCGTCGCTGAGGTCTATCTCGACATTTTCCATGTCGGTCATGTCGTCGTAGGTCAGCACGAGGAAGCCGTCGCCGGCCTCGCCGCTATTGATGTCGAATTTAAGCACATAGCTGTGGCGGGCCTCCGCAGTGAAGCTTTTCGGCTCAAGGGTGGCTGTGGTGCCGTTCTGCTTTGTGATGGTGATGGAGGCGGTGACCTGGCCGGGGGCGAGGTAGACCGAGCGGGTCTCGCCGTCGGGGTAGGCGATTTCGTTGCCAAGCTCGGAACGCAGGGTCAGAGAGTAGGACGCGAAATAGTTGCGGAACATGTCAGACATCTCCACTCTTACCATGGAGTTGGCGAGGGTTGCTGTGACGCTGACTGGGGTTGTGCGGTTTTCCTCGACTGTCAGTGAGGAGCTGCCGTAATAGTAGGGTTTCTCGAATCCCTCAGTCTCAAGATCGCCATACCAGGCTTCGAGGGTGTATTTCCCTACGGGAACACTGACTGGGTCGCTGAATTCGGAGGCTGAAGCCCATTCGCGGGCGAAAGAGCCTGATTCTGACGTGAGTTTCAGCGACAGGTCGGAAGCTGAGACCGACTGCGCTTCGGCGCGGGAGGGGGCAGAAGCCTGCTTGTTGGAGGCGGAAGCCACGACATCTTTGTCGAGGTCCACCGAGACAAGGAGCTTGCCGTCCGTGTCGGTTGTCGGACGGTAGTCGTCGCAGGATACCAGCGAGCTTGCAAGCCCGAGGCCTCCGGCTGCGCCAAGCAGTCCGATCAGAAGTTGTTTCTTCATACCTTTATTTTATAAATACTATACTTTTTTCTCAGGTTTAGATGCCAAACGGATGTACCTTAAGATAATGAGCTTTAAATTCTATTAAGCCAAAATCGTGACAAAATTACGAAAAAAGTTTAAAACATAACCGCATAATTGTCAATTTTTTCAAAAAATGGAGACAAAAAAATGCCTGAAGGCCAAATTCGGCCCTCAGACATATGCGTTATTCGCCACAGTTTTGTATTATTGCTGCGGATTGCCGCCTTTCTCCGGGGAATGACGGAAAACGCGCGGTTTGTTGCCCGGTTTGTTTGCAGGCTTGTTACTGGTTTTGCCGTTGCGGTTCCCTTTCCTGGGCTGGCGGGGTTTCCCTTTGTCGTCGGGGCGTGAGGCCGGGCGGTCCGAGCTGGGACGCGGTGAGGACGCGGGGCGGTTCTCGGCTGCGATTTTTATTTTCAGGGTGGATTCCACGCGGGAGAAGGCGCGGCGGTCACGGGGGCCGACGAGTGTGACAGCCTCGCCGTCGGCGTTGGCGCGGGCGGTGCGACCCACGCGGTGGACGTAATCCTCGGGTTCGCGGGGAACGTCGTAATTGACCACCAGCATCACTTCGTCGATGTCGATGCCTCGGGCGAGCAGGTCAGTGGCGACAATCACCTCGATGCGCCCGCTTCGGAATCCGCGGATTGTCTCCTCGCGCTGCTGCTGGTCGAGGTCGGAGTGAATTTCGGCGGCTTTTATGCCGCAACGGCGCAGGTCGCGGGAAAGGTCGCGGACTCCGTGCTTCGAGGCTGCGAAGACGATGACGCGTTCGCCGCGTCGCTGTTTCAGGATGTCGGTCAGGATGCGCTGCTTGTCATCCTCATAGCAGAAGATGGCCGACTGCTTTATCTTCTCGACGGGACGTGAGGGGGCGATTTTCACCTCCACGGGGTCGTTGAGTATCGACTGAGCGAGCTTGCGTATCTTGGGGGGCATCGTGGCCGAGAAGAGGAGGGTCTGGCGCTCTTTGGGAAGGAGCTTGGCGATGGCCATGATGTCGTCGTAAAATCCCATGTCGAGCATTCGGTCGGCTTCGTCAAGGACGAAATATTTGACCTTGGAGAGGTCTATGCCTCCCATCTGCAGCAGGGCCTGCAGGCGGCCTGGGGTGGCGATTACCACATCCGCCCCGGCTTTCATTCCTTTTTGCTGGCGGGCGAACCCTGCGCCGTCGGTGCCGCCGTAGACGGCGATGCTCGAAAGGGGGAGGTAGTAGCTGAACCCGTCCATCTGGCGCTCGATCTGCTGGGCCAGTTCGCGGGTGGGGGCCATCACGATACAGTTGACAAACCCGTCGGCTTCGGGAAGCTCGGCCAGGAGGTCGATGACGGGAAGCAGGTATGCGGCGGTCTTGCCTGTGCCGGTCTGGGCTATGGCTATAAGGTCGCGACGGTCAAGCACGACGGGAATCGCCTGTTCCTGAATCGGTGTGCATTCCTCGAAGTGCATCGCGTAAAGCGCGTCGAGCAGGTCGTCGCTCAAATCAAAGTCTTCAAATAACATAGCCGCAAAGTTACGAAATTTTCACATAAAAATATTAGCTTTTCATAATAAAACTGTCGCGGAGCCGTTAAAGAGATAGTGTCTTCGAGCGAGGACACATTACAATTAGCCTAAACCATCAATTTATCCGTTCACGATGAAAAAAGGACTCATATCGCTGTCAGTTCTCTTGGGTTCGGCCATTCTGGCACAGGCCAAAGGGCCGGCAGACCCCGTGCTGATGACTGTCGGAGGAAAGCCGGTGACTCTCAGCGAGTTTGAATATCTTTATCACAAAAACAACGCCCAGCAGTCGACTCCCCAGGATATCGAGGAGTATCTGAAGCTCTTCATCCCTTACCGCCAGAAGGTGGCCGCGGCTGAAGATATGGGGCTTGACAAGACCGAGGCGTTCGCAAAGGAATTCGACACTTACCGTCGCGACCTGGCTGCTCCATATATGGTCGACAAGGCCGTGGAGGACAGCATCATCGCCGCCCAGTATGAAAGGATGAAGGAGGAGGTGGATGTCAGCCACATCATGGTTTTCTTCCAGTCGCCCGGCAAGACCCTCGAACAGAAGAAGGCTCTTATGGACTCGTTGCTGACCTGCATCGAGGCGGGAGAGAGCTTCGATTCCCTCGCTATGAAGTATTCAGGGGATGCCAATTCGGCCCGCAACGGCGGACGTATGGGTTACATCATGGCCAACAGGTTCCCTGCGGCGTTTGAGGACGCGGCGTACACTGTGGCTGTCGGCGGACATTCCGGAGTGATTGCCTCGCCGGTAGGTTACCATATAGTTAAGGTGAACGACCGTCGCCCCGCCCGCGGACAGGTGCTGGTTGAGCATATCCTGCGCCTTACCCGTGGAAAATCCCCCGAGGATGCCCAGGCACAGAAACATTATATCGACTCGCTTTACACTCTCGTCACCAACGGCGCGAGCTTCGAGGCGGTGGCCGCCGCAGAGTCGGAAGATCCCGGTTCGGCTTCCCAGGGAGGACGTCTCCCCTGGTTCGGAGCCGGACAGATGGTGCCTCAGTTCGAGGAGGTCGCCTTCTCGCTCGCTGACAGCACAATCTCCGAGCCTTTCGAGACCGCCTATGGCTACCATATCATCAAGCGTCTTGCCGGGAAGGGCATCGAGTCGTTTGAAGAGGCGAAGCCTATGATTGTCAATGCTATTTCCCGTGATGAGCGTGGCCAGCTTCCCGCGAAGCGTCGTCTCGCCCAGCTCAAGAAGGAATATGGAGCCAAGGTGGAGACCAAGGCTCTCGACAAAATAAAGAAGCAGATAACCGCCGCAGGTGGTGTGGACTCTGTGATGCTTGCTTCGCTGCAAGGCTCAGACCTGGTTGTCGCCCGTATCGGCAAAGAGAAACTGCCCCTGTCGGAGGTGATGGCCCAGGAGCTTCCCAATGGCTTCGCCGGGGATGCCGCCCAGCAGGTGGGTCAGCTCGAGGAGGCTGTCAACCGTTATCTCGACGCGGCAGTCATCGAAACCAAGCAGCGCAACCTTATGACTGAGGAGCCTTCCTACCGCAATCTCGTCAACGAATACCGCGACGGTATGCTGATGTTCGAGATTCAGGACCGCACTGTGTGGTCGAAGGCCAAGTCTGACCGCGAGGGTCTGGAAGCTTTCTTCCAGGCAAACAAAGCCAACTATCGTTGGGATAGCCCCCGTTTCAAATCGCGCATCATCTTCGCTGATTCCGATTCTCTCCTCAATGATGTGAATAATTATCTTAAGGAGAATCCTGTGGCTGACGCAGATTCCCTCTCGGTTGTCCTCCGTAAGAAATTCGGCAAGGATGTAAAGGTTGAGCGTGTGCTTGCCGCCAAGGGTGAGAACGCCATCACTGACTATCTCGGTTTCGGTGCTGAGAAGCCCGTTCCCCAGGGTCGCTGGAAGGCATATGAGGCTTACCAGCCCAAGATGATCGAGCAGCCCGAGGAGGCAGCCGATGTGCGCGGTGTGGTAATCACCGATTATCAGGATTTCCTGCTGGCCAAGTGGCTTGAGGAACTTGACAAGAAATATCCCGCTGTGGTGGATAAGAAGGTGCTTGGTAAAGCCAAGTAATTCTCTCCATCCAAAAGGACGATTCCGGAGGAATCTTTTCTGATATTACCAGCTTTTGGAATATCAGAAAAGATTCCTCCGGAATCGTTCTGTGTGTGTGCCGCTACCGTGGGTTACCCATCGGTTGCGGTCTGCCGGCCTTACCTCGCGCCACCCCACGGCTATTCAGATAAATGATTCCTACGGAATCGTCAGGGAAAACCATCGTAATCGTCCGGGAAATCCAAATGCCTGTAACGGCAGATTTCTCAGTGGGCAGGAAGAGGGGATGAATCAGGGGCGGGAAGAGAGATGAATCAAGGGCAGGGGGAGGGGATGAAGTGGTGATGTGAGGTGCATTCGTGGATGGTGTGGTCTACGATTACGTGGCGTGTGGCCATGCCGGATATGACACTCATCTCATGGGATACAAGCAGGAGAGTTGTGGAAAGGGGGAGGTCGTTAAGAAGGTCGTAAAGCCTGTCCTCGAAACGTTTGTCGATATAGCTCAGCGGCTCGTCGAGAACCAGTATCGAGGGGTTGGAAATCAGTGCGCGGCCCAGGAGGGTGCGTTGAAGCTGACCGCCCGAGAGGTTGCCGATTGTCTGCCGGGCGTGGGATTTGAGGTCGATTACTTCCAGAATATCCTCCACGCGTTGTTTGAGCGTTTCGCGTGACACGTTCTTCTCCGAAAGCAGCCCGGAGGCTATGACCTCCTCGACAGTGATGGGGAAGCGGGAGTCAATCATGTTTTTCTGCGGGAGGTAACCTATCGGAAGACGGTCTGAGATCTCTCTCTCGGGGGAAAGGTATTCAACTTTCCCGGAAGTCGGCTTCAGCAGCTTGAGGATGATTCTCAGGAGGGTCGTCTTGCCTCCGCCGTTAGGGCCGGTTATCGCGATGAAGTCGCCACGGTTGACGGTGAGGTTGACATCCTTTAGGATTTCACGGTGGTCCCAGCCGATTCCTACTCCCGAGAGCTGTATGGCGGCGGGGCCGTGTTCTCTTTGATGGGACGGCGGCGTGAGTGATATGTCGGGTATTATTTTCATCTGATGGTGGAGTCTTGGGGTGGGTTTGGGAGCGTTGCCGCCACCGCGTCGGCGGCTTTTATGACGGCCTGCTCGATGTCTGCCGACAACGGGGCGATGGTGACAGGCTCCAGCCCCGTGGCCTCGGTAATCGACTGCGCCTGGCGGCTGTCATACTCCCGTTGGTAGAAGAACACGAGGGGTTTCTCGCGTCGGGCCATGTCAAGCCTGCCCTTCAGGCCGGTTATGGATGATTCCTTGTGTTCATGTCCCACGGCGAGCTGCTTAAGTCCGTAGTCGCGTGAGAAATAGCTGAGCGAGGGGTGCCAGACAAGTATGGTTTTCCCCATAGCCGGGGCGAGACGCGTAGAAATCGCGCGGTCAAGGGAGTCAAGGCGATGATCGAGCGCATCAAGGCGCGCTTTGAAGTAGAGGCTGTCGGCGGGAGAGAGGGCCACAAGCGCGTCAAATGTGTTACGCGCCAGAGTCCTGGCGTTGCGCAGCGATGTCCATATGTGCGGGTCGTAATTGCCGTGGCTGTCGTGATGGTGGCCGTCGTGTCCCTCCTCTTCTGAATCTTCCTCGTGGTGTCCGTGGTCGTGAGTGCCCTCTATCAGGTCGAGAGAATGATAAAGTTCCTCTATCCGGATGTCGGGATTGGATGCACTTATCGCTTCCGACACTTTTTCCTCGAATGGAAGCAACCCCACAGTCAGCAGCAATCCGGCTTTGGATGCCTTGCGAAGCTGGGCCATAGAAGGCTCGAATGTCTCGGGGTCCGCGGAGGCGGGTGCGAGGCATTCCACGCTGACCTTGTCCCCTCCGATTCTCTCCACGAAATATTTCAGTGGTGGGATTGAGACCACCACGACAGGTGGCTCTGCGCCTGCGTCGGCTCGCTCCGTCTTCCCGGCGCACCCGGAAAGAACGTATGCGGCGATACCTCCGATGACAAGTATTTGAAACGGGGAGGGGCGCATCACTGGTTGTAGACTATCGTATGGAGTATCATTGCGAATGCGGTGGGGTCGGGGAGGGGCTTAGATGACATCAGCATCATGGGGACTTCGGGCAATCCCTGGCGGTAGGGAGGTTGCCAGTAAGGGAAGTCCTCAAGGGGTGTCAGGCCGCATCTCTCATAGAATGATATCCGGGAGTCGGCAAATTCGGATGCGCCGGGAAGCTCGACCTCAAGCACCAGTGGACGGTTCCCCGCCATATTGATGACCTCCTTGATTACGGCCGCTCCGAAACCCTTGTTGCGACAGCGGTGGAGGGTGGCGAAATGCTCGCAATACAAGGCCCCCGGGAGGTTCCAGAGGGTTATAAATCCTATCGTTTCCGAATTGTGTTGTAAAACATAAAAATCAAATATGGGGTCTCCGGTTTCTATCCGGCGTATTATGTCAGACCAATCGCGACGCTCCTCATCGGGGAAAGCGGCGTGATATAAATCTTTGATTTCTAATGGTATATCTGTCGAATGATTAATCTTTTCAAGTTTGATTTCCATAGACGGGCAAATTCATATAACACTACAAATGTACTGAATTTTTTCCAATTGTGTCCAAAAAGCGGATTCCAATCTAAAAATTCAAGCGAAATATTTTTGGGATTTAAAATGTTTATTACTAAATTTGTGTCGAAATGCGGTTGAGAGTCGTAAGCGGAAACAAAATTCTCCCTAAAATTCAGCCGTGTTTGCCAATCCAAGGGAATATTAAACTTAACCGATAATTACCATGGCCCGATTACAAATTGACAAGCTGGACACCAAAATCCTCCAGATGCTGGTAGACAACGGAAGGAAGCCTTTCCTCGAAATCGCCCGCGAGTGTGGCGTCAGCGGCGCCGCCATTCATCAGCGTATCGCAAAGCTTCAGGCAACCAATATCCTCGAAGGTTCACGTGCGCTCATAAAGCCCACGACTCTCGGATATGACACATGCGCTTTTGTCGGGATATATCTCAAGGAGGCCGCTTCGTTTGATGAAATCATCGAAAAGCTCCGTACAGTGCCTGAAGTGACCGAAGTCCACTTCACTACCGGCCAGTATGACATGCTCGTCAAGCTTTATGCCCGCGACAACGAGCATCTGCTTCATCTCATCCACGACAAGCTCCAGCCGATGGGACTGCTCCGCACCGAGACAATCGTCTCCTTCCGCGAAGTGTTCTCACGCGCACTCCCTGTTGAGAACAAGGAATAATCCCGTGGCGTGCCGGCGGATTCCTTTCCGGCCTGCGGAATAAATGATTTCAGCGGTCGCCCCGACTGATGGCCAGTAAGTCCATCGCGGGGCGACCGCTGTCATTATTCCTTGCCGCGTTCCTGGCGGCGTCTCTGAATAATCTTCGCGAAAGATTCGGGCAACCTCACATTGTAGAGGTCAAACGCCTCGTCAAAGAGGGGAGCGATCTGCTCGTCGGTGAATCCCGCGATGCCGCATCCTATCCGGGTGACATAAAATGTGGTCTGGTCCCATTCCCGGGCGAGTTCTATGAATTCATCGACATAGGGCTTGATGGTCTCCACTCCGCCCTGCATTGTCGGGATGGCGTAAGACTGCCCCTGCATGCCGACGCCCTGTCCCATTTTGGCTCCAAAGAGTCTCACGGCGGTACGCGCCGCGCCTCCTGCGTGGTAGCCTTGCAGGTTGCTGCCGAAGACAAACACCTCATCCTTTCCGAGGCTTGTGATATTCTCCGGGGTATACTTGAGATTTTCCATAGGTTATAATTTGATATAAAGAAAAAGCTCCTGAATATCAGGAGCTTTAGTTGTCTTGGAGGGATTCGAACCCCCACAGGCGGAACCAGAATCCGACGTGCTACCATTACACCACAAGACAATCTTTGTTTCAACCATTTGTTGACTCCGCTGAGTCGGTTGATGTGGTTGTTGTCGTTTGACGTGTGCAAAGGTAGGAACTATTTTTAAACTGACAAAATTTTTTGGTGATTTTTTTCAAAAAAACTGTTTTTTTCTTTGAGCGGGAATGTCGGGAGGTGTGGCTATTTGTCAAACTATGTCTTGGATTCGGGGCATTCTGCCGCGCTATGCAGCTGTTTTGTCGCTTTTGTCAATTACATTAGGCGGAAAATATGTAACTTTGCACAGTCCAATCTGATTGGGGAGAGAGATTCGATATCTGACAGACTTTTTCTCCCATCGATTTCTAAGGTTAAAAAAGATGATAATGAAAACATCGACACGCGTGTCATACGCGGTCAAGAGTTGTCTGGTCTTTTCCGGATTGATTCTGGCCGGTAACCCTGCCAAGGGGGAGACACCTGCCAATGTGGCTCCGGTGTCTGAAACAGATTCCATAGCTTTTGCCAATTATGAGGAGGAGCTGCAAGAGGTGGTGGTCACCGGCCAGTCAGCCCGTCAGCGCATAGCTGACATCCGTCTGGGAGCGGAGCATCTCGAATTGAGCAAACTTGCTGTCGTTCCGGCGCTGTTCGGAGAGAATGACATAATAAAGTCAATTACCCTGATGCCCGGTGTGCATGGAGAAGGGGAGGGGGCCGGTGGGTTTGAAGTCCGTGGCGGGACATCTTCCCAGAATCTTGTGTTGCTCGACGGCCTGACGCTTTACAATCCATCCCATGTGATGGGAATTTTCTCCACATTCAACGATGACGCTCTCGGGAGGGCCACCCTTTACAAAGGACCCATCCCGGCAACATACAGTGGAGCGACATCATCGGTGCTTGACACCTCGCTCGCCCCGGGAGACATGGAATCTTACCACGCCTCCGCGACAATAGGGCTTCTCGCTGCCAAACTCGCCGCTGAAGGGCCCATAGTCAAGGACAAGCTTTCTTTCGCTGTCACTGCAAGACGCTCGTATGTCGATCTCTTCCTCAAGATGATACCTGAATACAGCCATACGGTGATGAACTTCTATGACGTGACAGCCAAATTGCGTTATCAGCCACGAAGGGGTGACTATATAGATGTGTCGTTTATGGTAAGCCATGACAATATGGGTATCAGCGACCTCATGCAGATGAACTGGGGAAACCTGGGCGCGTCGGTCAACTGGCTTGTGGCGAGAGGGGACGCGTGGAGATTCGCCACTACCGCCTCATTCACAAACTACACGGCTGACATGAGCATGTCGGTGATGCGCACAGACCAGACGCTGAACGAGTATATCCGTTCCTTCTCCATAAACGAGAAAGCAATATGCGCGTTGTCCGAAGACCAGTCGCTCGAACTCGGGGCGCGTTCCGAACTGCTGCGGGTCAAATCGGGGGAGTTCGACGTAAATGTTGTCCATGAAAAGGAAATCAGGTCGGGATGGCAGAATTCCCTGTGGGCTTCATATGATGACACGTTCAACGAACGATTCTCGGTGTCGGCCGGAGTCAGAGGAGTGGCATTTTCAGCAATGTCAGGGAGCCGTTTCCATTCTTTTGCCTCCATGCTCGGATTGCAACCTGATTTCTCAGCCAAGACATATCTATCCGTAGAGCCGCGAGTCAGCCTGAAATATGACCTATCGCAATATCATAATGTGAAGGCGGGTATCAGCAAGACGAGCCAGAACCTCCACGCTGTTCGCGCCAACACAACCAGTTTCCCGTTTGATCGATATGCCGTCACATCGGCTTCAATAAAGCCGGAGGAGTCTTGGCAATATGGTATAGGATACACGGGGATGACTCCGGACGGGGCATATGACTGGTCGGTCGAAGGATACTGGAAATCTCTCAACAATGTGTATGACTTCCGTGACGGGCGCACTATGTTCTCAAGTGTAGACCTCGAGAGCCTGGTGCTTGGCGGAAAAGGGCGCAGTTACGGCATAGAGCTGATGGCCCGCAAGAATTCGGGCCGTCTTACGGGATGGATTTCCTATGCCCTGAGTCATACCCAGTCAAAGATTCCCGGCATTAATGACGGGGACTGGTATGACGCGTCAAACGACAGGAGGCATGATATTTCGGTGGTGGCCATATTCCGCCTGACCGATAAATGGAATCTCTCAGGGTCATGGACCTTCTCCTCCGGCCAGCCAATCACAGCTCCTGATGTTAAATTCGAGCTTGACGGCCAGACATGCTATTATTATTCCTCCCGGAATGGCTACCGCACCCCGTCGTCACACCGTCTTGACCTGTCGGCGACTTACACCCGCCGTGGACGGCGTTTCACCACACAGTGGGCTTTCGGTGTCTATAACGCTTACTGTCATTACAGCCCGTTTGTGGTCTATTTCGAGGATGATCCCACGAAGCCGTCAGGCACCCGCGCCGTTCAACAGTCTCTTTACGGCCTTGTCCCGTCAGTTTCATACACGTTGAAATTCTGAATCATATGAAAATCCCAGCATACATATTCACATTCGGGGCCGCGTTGGCGGTCGGTCTGACATCCTGTGAGAAAGAGCTTGATTTCGAGTATCACGACATCGAGCCGCTGACAGTAATCGAAGGCTCCATCGACCAGGATGGCAGTTCGATAAGGATAACCCACACCACTCCGATGGATGAGCCGATGAATCGCACTCCACTGACCGACGCCACAGTCACTTTATCGGATGTCACCGCCGGCCAGTCCGTCGAGCTTCTTCCCGATGAGGAGGGCAATTTTGTCAATCTCACCCCGGGGATTGTCGGCCATACCTATACCTTGACGGTTGAGAACGGCTCTGCCCGTTATGAGGCGACATCGACAATGTTGCCCCCGGTGGAGCTGTCCGGTCTTGAATTCCAATGGATAAAGATGCCGTATGATTATGTGGCAGTCCTGCAGGTCTCTTTCTCTGACAATCCCTCGGTCAACGGGGAATGCTACTGGGTGAGAATCTACCGCAACGGTGAAATCTATATGTGGTCGGCCATAAATGACCACCTTGCGGTTGACGGCAGAATAGATGAAGTGGTCATGACTTCGCGGAAAGACATCGAGGAGGAGGATGAAGACCAAGTGCTGCGCGAGGGGGATGTGGTCTCTGTCAAGGTGACCCCCATAAGTCAGGAGATGCATGACTATCTTGAGGCCATCAGCAACGGGACGAGCAATGGCCCGCAGATGTATTCCGGGGATTTCTGCCTCGGTTACTTTCTGGCCGCTCCGGTGGCGGAGTCGTCAATCGTCTTCCACCCTGATGAGATGACCGAATTCAAATGACTACCATGTCAAAAACGATATCCCCCCTCTCGTCGCCGCTGAAATACACGCTTGTCATTGTCTCGGCTATGTTCCTCTCTTCGGGGGCGGTTGTCGCTGCTTTCCTTGACGAGACTGTGGTGGTGGGTGATTCCATAATGTGGTTGATTGTCCCGACTACGGCCCTATTGCTGTCAGCTGCCTATATAAATCACAGATGGCTTACGCCGGGATGGTTGCTCGAAAAGCGTTACGGCGCATATCTCGCCTTGGCTTTACTGGTTTCATATTGCGTGCCGCTCTTCGGAATCGGGATAGAGTATGTGGCCCGTGAACTACTTGGATATGGCCATCGTATACATGATTACCTATCACCTTGGATTCTTGCCGACACCTTATGTTCAGCGACCTTGGTACTGCTTCTTCTGGCGGGGATGTCATTCGCGGTGCTGTTCAAGAGATGGAAAGCCCAGTCCAATGAAGAGAGGCGGCTCGCCGAGGAAATCGATGAGAGAATCGCGATGATAAGGGAACGGCTCAATCCGGCATACATCTCATCCTGCATCGACGGCATAGCTTCCGTCGCGGCGGAGAATCCAGACGAGGCCACCGTCCGCATAGGGAGTCTGTCGGCATATCTGCGACACCATCTTTATGAGTTATCCACTCCTGACAATAAAAATAAAGAGGCGGAACATATGTCGCAGCCTGCCGGTCAGGAGAAATCCGGTCATTTGTCCCTGAGATGGCTGCTGACCTCAAGGAGAATGCGCCCTTTACGTCATCTTGTTTTTCAATGCGTCATACTTGTCATCGCCTGTGGCTCGCTTTTTGACGCGCCCGACACTCCGGTGTTCTCCGTCAGCAGATTGTCCGGAATACTTGCTTTCTGGTTAATCCTGAACATCATAGCCTATGGCAACATCTATCTGTTATTTCCCGTGTTTCTTCGTCGGGGCAAACAACGACTATATATGATCTCAGTAGGACTGTTCATCACCATATTGACCGCCGTGTGCGCTGTCATCCAGATAGTGACTTACGAGCCGAGCCATTATCTTCACCCATTGCCATATTACATAATGGCTGTCTCGACTATCGGTTCTATGCTGACTCTCGGCCTGTTTCTCGGAGGGACCGCCTCCTTGCTGGCCATCAAGGAGTGGGTGATGGGGGAGCAGCGGTTGACAAGGCTTCGCGCCGAGACTTCGCGTTGCGAGCTGCAATATCTGCGCAAACAGGTCAATCCCCATTTCCTGTTCAATGTCCTCAACAACACCGGAGTGTTGGTCTATGAGAACCCCGGTCTGGCGCGGAAAGTGCTTGGCGAACTCCGGCGGTTGCTTGGTCGCCAGTTGTCACAGACCCGTCGCGCCAAGACAAAAATACGAGAGGAGGTTGAGTTTCTCGGCAATTATCTCTCGCTGGAGGCAATGAGGTTCGAACCATTGGAGTATGTCATAGACTCCTCCCCGGAAGTCGATGACATAGAGATTCCGACATTGCTGTTCATCCCCTTCGTGGAGAATGCTGTCAAACATGGCGGTATTTCTGATGGACGGCGGGAAATCAAAATGAGTTTCAGTATGGATGACGGATGGCTGTGTTTTGAATGCCGCAACACCTGTAACCCTTCCAGACGAATTAAGGCATCATCAGCGAGTTCGGGCCTTGGGCTGTCGAATCTGCGTCGCAGGCTCGAATTGCTTTATGGTGATAATTTCCGGCTCCACCAGGCTTACAAAGGAACGGAATATTTGGTAAACCTTCAAATACCGGAATGAAAATGTCAGAAAAACTTAAATGCGTGGTTGTCGATGATGAGTTGATTGCAAGACGTGGTATGGCGAGAATGATTTCCCGCCGACCCGAGCTTGAACTGGTAGCCTCTTGCGAAGACGCGGATTCTGCTGTCAAATGCGTGGAGACGGAGGCTCCAGACATTCTGTTTCTTGACATAGAGATGCCGGGAATGAACGGATTGGATTTGGCAAGACAAATCCCCAAATCAACTTTGGTGATATTCACAACGGCATATTCCGAATATGCCGCCGAAAGTTATGATGTCGAGGCCTTGGATTATCTGATGAAGCCGATTGATCCGGTGAGGTTTGACAAGGCCGTTGACAAGGCGATAGAATATCATATGATATTGCGTGACAAGCTGGCCGGAGAAGGCGCAACCTTGGGGGATGCCGACTCAGTCGAGTCAGGGAATCCTTCCCCCTCACCAGACTTCATATGGGTGAAATCTGACCGGCGTTATGTCAGGGTCAACATCGCTGACATCCTTTTTGTGGAGGGGCTTAAAGATTATGTGATAATCAGGATGGCGGACAGGAATGTTATTACCCGGATGACAATCAAGAATATGCTGGAGATGCTCCCGGGGGCGACATTCATTCGTTCAGCCAAGTCATACATCATCAACCGCGACAAGGTTGACGCGTTCGATAACAACGACATATTCATAGGCCAGTATGAACTGGCCATCGGGGCAGCGTATCGCGACAGCGTGCTTGCCGCGCTGTTTGACACAAAAGGTTGAAAGACCGTTTTATAATTGGTCGAGCCACCGGATAATGATGGCGATGGTTTCCGGTGAGGGGGACTGACCGAGACCGGAATATTCCTGTGGCAGTCCTGTGATCGCCTCCTGGAAGAGGTGGTTGTGTCCTTTCACCTGGATTGCATTAGCCTTGGGATTAAGCTGGCGGATTGTGTCGAGATTTTCCGGAACGACCTGGAGGTCTTTGTCTCCGTTTAGGGCGAGCCATGGAACCGTCACCGACTTTATGGATGATTCAGGGTCGAAACGCAATAACTCGCGGTAATAGGGGGACAGGACAGCTCCCACCTGGGCTGTGATCTGTTGTTGCACCTGTGGCATCTGGGCCGCGCTCCCGAGATTCTTGGCGAATATACCGTACAGCATAGGTGAGGCTATGCTTACCGGGAGGGGACCACGGGCGATGTCGAGTATTTCTCGTTGCATGCCTTCCATAGGCCAGCTTCCGGTCATTGCGGTTGACAGCGCCCGCGCCTGCGACATTATCAGTGAATCTCCTCTCCAGGCCGGAGCGGCCAATGTGATTATGAAATCGGGTGATGAGGTGGAGGTGGCCTCGGTTTCAGCTGCGATTCTTATCGCGAACTGTCCACCCTCGGAGTGGCCTATGATTCCTTTCGGGAGGTATGTATAGCAAGAATCAAGGAAAGCAATCCCTGATTTGAGGTCGGAGAGGAAATCAGCGGCGGTGGCAGTCTGGAAATCTCCTCCGCTGGAGCCTGTACCCCGGTCATCCATCCTCAGCACCGCATATCCGGCGGCGGTCAGTGAATCTGACAGCACTTTGAATGGGCGTAGCCCCATGATTTCCTCGTCGCGGTTCTGCGGGCCGCTCCCTGTGGCGAGCAGAATCGCGGCCTTCGGTTTTCCGGAGGGGTTCGACAGGGTGGCGGCGAGTTTGACTCCGTCGTTGGGATTTGTGACCGATACCTCACGTTCCTCGGCTGAGATTGCCGATGATGCGGTCAAGGAAAGCAGCAATATGCTTCCCCGGACAAGGTGATGTCTGAAAGGATTCATGATGGATGATGCGATATGTCGTTTCAAATGCAAAGATAACGATTTTTCATATCCCTCAATCATAATGAACCGGAAATTTGATGACGCGTGTCGAATCTTCGCCGGGAGAGTTGCCGGGCTGAAAAAATAATGGTATCTTTGTCAGTGGAGCGCGACGGCTTCATTTATAAAGTATCTTGTGATGGACAGACGAAATTTCATAAAAACCGGGGTGTTAGGCACTTTGTCGGCGATGGTGGCCCCATCTTTAGCGGCTCTTCCTGTGGTGGCCGCTCCCGCAGTAAACAACGGTGGCTCGACCGGAAACGGTCTGGCGATGAGATTCTTTCCGTATGAATTGCAATTGCGCCATGCTTTCAACCTGGCCAAATATTCCCGGACAACCACACCGGATGTGCAGGTGGAAATCACAATCGATGGCATCACCGGCTATGGAGAGGCCTCGATGCCTCCATATCTCGGGGAATCGGTCGAGTCTGTGACCGGATTCCTCTCGCGGTTGGATTTGGGACAGTTTAATGACCCGTTCAGAATCGAGGAGATACATGAGTATATGGATTCGGTCGCACCCGGCAACAATGCGGCCAAGGCGGCTGTCGATATCGCCCTGCATGATTTGACCGGAAAAATAATGGGTCAGCCCTGGCATAAGATTTGGGGACTTGACGCGGCGAAAGCTCCGGCGACATCATTCACAATAGGGATAGATACCCCCGAGGTCGTCAGGGCCAAGGTCGCGGAAGCCGCGCCATACAAGGTACTGAAAGTGAAGATGGGGCTTGACAATGACAAGGAACTGGTGGAAATCATCCGTGATTGCCGACCGGAGGTGCCGATATGTGTCGATGCCAATCAGGGATGGACTGACCGGGAGAAAGCCCTGGATATGTGTCATTGGCTTGCCGAACGGGGATGCCTGTTTGTCGAACAGCCAATGGCGAAGGAGAACATCGACGACGCGGCGTGGCTTACCGAGAGGTCGCCGTTGCCGATTATCGCCGATGAGGCTGTGAAACGTCTCGGGGATGTGGCGTCGCTCAAAGGGGCGTATGACGGCATAAACATAAAACTGATGAAATCCTGCGGAATGCATGAGGCTTATCAGATGGCCACTCTCGCCCGCGCGCTCGGGATGAAGGTGATGCTTGGTTGTATGACCGAGACCTCCTGTGCTGTCTCCGCAGCCGCCCAGCTCGCTCCGTTGGCGGAATATGCCGACCTTGACGGGAACCTGTTGATTTCCAATGACCGTTTCGACGGGATGAAAATCGTTGACGGAAAAATCACCCTTCCGAAAGAGGTTTCTGGCATAGGGGTGAGGCTTCTGTGATTTTTGCATATCCGATTTAAGGTTGTTTAATGTCGATGGGCAATATTATGGCCCTGGCGGGTTGTAATTTTGTGGCAGTAAACCAATTTAAACTCTCGACAACCATGGACTACGAACAGGATTACACCCGGCTTGACATCGCGGACAATTGCTGGTATGATGCCGACAGCAAAAACAATCCACAAGAGGATGAAGTGATAACCGTCACAAAAGATGAACCTCACGGCATAGTTACTGCGGCTATGCTCGACAATGAGGATTTTGACTGAGAAAAGGCGCGCTCAAGCGTCCCTGAAAAAAATTGCGGAAAAAATTTGGCGTGAGTTGTTATAAATACATATCTTTGCATTCACCAAACGGGTTCTATTGTTCCCGTAGGTACATTCATAGAAAAAACAGCTCAACAAATGATATTCAATTTCCGCATAGTTTCTGACGAAGTCGATAATTTCCGACGGGAAATCCAGATTGACGCCGATGCCACATTCCTTGACCTCAAGAATGCGATTTGCGAGTCTGTGGCATATGACAAAAACCAGATGTCGTCATTCTTTATCTGCGATGACCGCTGGGAAAAAGAGAAGGAAATAACGATGGAGGACATGGGCACTGATTCCGCCCAGGAGGTCTACCTGATGGAGGATAGTGTGCTGTCTGATTTCATTGACGATGAGGGACAGCGTCTTATGTTCACATTCGACTATATGACCGACCGTTCCTTCTTCATCGAGATGAAGGAGCTGCAGACCGGCCGTTCGCTGAAAGACCCCGTATGTTCGCTGGCTATCGGGAAGGCTCCGGCCCAGAATGTCGACCTTGAGGAATTCGAGGAGAAGGCGGCAGCCAAGGCCAAGACTATCGCCACAGACGACATGGGTGAGGACTTCTATGGTTCGGACGCCTACAACGACGATGAGTTTGACGTCGAGGGCTTCGACGAGATGACTTTCGACGACAAATATTGATGCGGACTCTTCAGCCTGCCGACAATAATGGCCGGTGACGATGGACGCACAAATGAGCTGCGGCCTCCTGACATAGGTCAGGAGGCCGCAGCCGTTTTATTTCTCTTTTAATTGTTGTTTCCTATGAAAATAAATGGAGAGTGGAGGAGAGATGGTATTGTCAGTCGAAGTTGGTGACTGAGTGTTCAAAGTACCATCTTGCTGCGCGTTTGATAAACTTGATCATAACTTTGATTTTTGAGTTTTACCTTAGTTAGTTTTTAAGTTTGTACCTTTTGTTGAAACCTATTGGAGAGCGGTCAATCTTTAAAACCGCCTGTTATTTGGATGAGAGGGACATCCGCCCTCTGTCATGAATAAGCTACATCATTAATAACATCCTGTTCCGGGATATGTTCAACCGTCGACGACAGTTGCCCGGGGAGAGAGTCTACACTTAAAATCGCCGCAAAGGTAGTGATTATTTCTGAAACTGCAAACACCACTGTTAAAATAGCGCATAACCTTTCCTATCTCGATATTACTTGCTAACTTTGCGCCGCTAACCGACCGGCCCCCATGAAAACTGATGTCATAGGGTCGGTTGTGTCTTGATTACACTTTATTATGGGACTTATTTATTATGGGACTTATACTTCAATTGGGAATCATTTTCGGATTCCTTGCTTTGGGAGAGCTTGTGGTGGCGCTGACAGGTGTGCCGCTCCCTTCAAGCATCATCGGCATGATTTGTCTGACAGTATCGTTGAAAGCCGGAATCATCAAAATTCAATGGGTCGACAGATTGTCTACATTCCTCGTCCATAACCTTGGCTTTTTCTTTGTGCCGGCCGGTGTCGGGATAATGAACTGTATGGGGTTGCTGGCCGACCAGTGGGTGCCGATTGTGCTTGCCTCGATAGGCAGCACAGTGGTGATTATCGCGGTCACCGGTCATACCCACCAGCTGGTGAGACGTTTTTCCGCCCATCACTCAGGGACTCCTTCCGGGCCGAAGATGGCAGGAGGTGTAAGTGAGGACAAATGACAAGAACCATTGCTATGACATCTTTTCTTACAAACAAGATATTCCTGATTGCCCTGACATTCGGTGTGTATGTCGGCGCTCAGCTTCTCCAACGCAAGACGGGATTGAAGATACTCAATCCGATTCTTGTCTCGATATTATGTCTGATATGCATCCTGTGTGTGTTCGGGATAGATTACCGGACTTACCAGGAGGGGGGAGTCTACATTGACGCGTGGCTGAAGCCGGCGGTGGTGGCTCTCGGGGTCCCTCTTTACCGTCAGTTGGAGAACATCCGCAAACAGCTGATGCCTTTGCTGATGGCCGAGCTGGCCGGATGCGTGGCCGGTATACTGTCTGTTGTGTTTCTCGCCGAGCTGTTCGGGGCAAGCAAGGAGGTTGTGTTGTCTCTTGCGCCCAAGGCTGTCACTACCCCTATCGCTATGGAGATTTCCGATACGGTCGGAGGGCTGTCGCCCGTTACAGCAGCGGTCGTGGTCGCCACCGGTATATTCGGCGGGATGGCCGGATTCAGGATAGTAAAGTTCACTCATGTCAACAGTCCTATCGCCTCAGGTCTTTCCGTCGGGACGGCTGCCCATGCCGTCGGCACCTCTGCCGCGATGGAGCGAGGTGAACGTTACGGAGCTTTCTCGTCGGTGGGCTTGACCATCAACGGCCTGCTGACTGCGTTGTTGGCACCATTTATTCTTGAACTGCTGGGCTACCAGATGTGACAGACAACCGGAACGTTGGCCACAACGTGCGGATAAAATTCAGGGTGTCGCAACCTTCGCCGGTATAAACCGGGCCGTGTTGCGACACCCTGTGTTGTTTCCTATCGGGAAGTTATCTTACTTGTTGCCGAAGAAACGCTCGTAGAGACCGGCGAAACCGCGTCCGTGACGGGCCTCATCCTTGGCCATTTCGTGAACAGTGTCGTGGATGGCGTCGAGGTTGGCTTTCTTGGCGTTGGCGGCGATACGCATCTTGTCGGCATTCGCACCGGCCTCGGCATGCATACGCTTCTCAAGGTTGGTCTTGGTGTCCCATACGCAGTCGCCGAGGAGTTCGGCGAACTTGGAGGCGTGTTCGGCTTCCTCCCAAGCGTAACGCTTGAAGGCCTCTGCGATTTCGGGATATCCCTCACGGTCGGCCTGACGCGACATGGCGAGATACATACCGACCTCGGTGCATTCACCCATGAAGTGGGCGTTGAGGTCTTTGATCATCTCTTCGTCGAGACCTTTGGCGACACCGATTTCATGCTCGGTGACGAACTGGAGACAAGCCTCTGGGCTCATTTCCTCGAACTTGCTGCGGGGAGCGCCGCAGAGGGGGCACTTTTCGGGAGCCTCATCACCTTCGTGGACATAACCACATACGGTGCAGATAAATTTCTTTTTCATAGCGAATATTAATCCGTAATTATTGTGATATTGGGTTGGCAATATGTCGGCGGTAACATTTTATAATGTTTTCCGTCTCGCAAAGATACGCAAAACTTTTGACTCCGCAAATAAAAATGACCACTCTGAATCTATATGCTCAGAGCGGTCATTTCCTTATGGAATGCAGCCTCAGAGAGGCATCAGGCTTATTCGATACCTATAAGCCATTCTGATTCAAGATAGGTGAACTGTCCTACGCCGGTCACTTCATATTTGGCCACGCAGGGGAGGGTGCGGTAGTTGCCCGCAGGGGTCAGCGCGTAGGCGTAGAAGTTGATGGTGTAGATTACCTGCAGCCCTTCGATAGGTTTGGCGTCGGGGTAGAACTGTGAGAGGACTGCGGGGAACACCTCGCGGTCGCAACGTTCCTCCATCGTGGCCACGATTTCCTCGTCGGTATAGCCTTCCCATCCGGCACCGTACTGGGCGCGGGCCGAGGCGGCGCGGAGGTCGACATTGTTCTGGTAGGCGGAGGTGCCGCAATAGTAATCGTTGTTACCGTAGGAGGTCACCCAGAATTTGCCTGATTTGATGGAGGTGTCGCCCAGGGGCACACACTTGTTCTCATAAACCCAGTCGACGCATGCCTGGTAGAAGGGAGCGGAGGCGGCCTGTCCCTTGCCGTAGGGGAGGTTGATGGTCACGTTGGGGTCGAACATCCATTTGCCACCGGCGCGCACGAACTGAGAGGTCTCTGTCTCGACTCCGGTGAAGCGTTTCCATTCCGCACCGTCGAAGATGTATTCGGCGCAGGCATAGCCCGAGTTGTTGTAAAGCACATACTTCACGTCATCAGCCTTGGCGTAAGGATATTTCTGTTTCAGGAAGATGGGCAGATAAGAGTCGGGCTGGGAGAGTGAGCCGGAAAGCCCCATGGCTGTATAGTCGGCGGGATTGAGGACTACGAAGTTCTCGGGCACAACCCATTTGGTGCCGTCGTAACGGTAGATGGCGTTCTTCTCCACGGTGGGAACAGGAGCTGCCAGTGAGCGACTTGCCGCAGACATTCGTCCCTTGGCGGGGGCATTGGTCATGAATTCGATATTGTTGACCACGAAATTGCAGTAGCGTGAGCCGGAGATGCTGATGAACCAGCCTGTGACCTTGACAAAAGCCCCGTCAGTCAGCTCTTCGCGCTGAGCGTCGGAAGCATAGTAAATCGAGCCTTTTGCGGTCTCAGCGCCATCAACCTCGATATTGATGTTGTTACCAGACACGACCACCTTTCCCGCAATCGAGGCGAAAATGGCCAGCTGGTCGGCAGGACGGGTCAGTGCGGCATCCAGAGTCGCGCCGTCATATACCACCGGGGTAGGGAAGTTGTATTCCTGGCTCCCCACCTTCTCGATTGTGGCTCCCTGGGCAATCTGGAGGTTGTTTTTGAACGAGGTGGCCTCACCTTCGAGGTGAAGCTGGCTGCCGATGGGATAGGTGGCCGCGTCATAGCCGCCTCCCATATATACGAAGATGGAACCGCTGAGGTCGGTCAGCACGAATCCCGCGCCGCAGACTCCGGCTACCACACCGTCGACGGTCACGCCATCACCGGCTGCCACGTCGGCAAGGACATCAGACATCGTGAAACCGGCAGGTGGCTCGTCGCCGCCGCCGACATTCCCGAAAATGGGATTCTGGTCAGCCTCAAGATAGGATATGATGGCATATTGCCCCTCCTGGGCGGTGTCACCAAGTGTCTCCTTGATGGCTGTGGGGAGATAGCGTGAGGCCGGTTTTTCAGGAGCGAAGCCGACGATATAATTCTCGTCGCTTTCCCATACGTTGTTTTTATAGAATTCTTCGCTTACCGACAGGTTCGTTGCTCCGGCCGACTCGGTGACCTCTTCGGGAAGACCGACCGACACGTTGTAGGTCAGACGGATTGATGAACCGTCAGTGTAGACCATGTATGGCGATGTCGCGGCCAGGAAGGCGGGCACATATTCGGCGGCTGTGATTTTGTCGGTGAAATATTTGTTGCCTGACAGGGCGGCCAAGGCCTGCGCCGCATCGTTTTTCTCGGCGATGGCCTTGTTTTCCTTGTTGGAGGCGATGGCGGCGTAGTCGGCATCAGTCAGGGTATATTCGATAGTCTTCACCTCGGTAGGGCGGAAAGAGGAATCGAATCCGTCGAGATGGTCGTTCCATGCGTTCTCATCGCATCCGGTCAGCGCTGCCATCGCTCCGATGGCCAGCAGCGGCAGATATATTGTTTTTTTCATCTCTGTTCTGTGGATTAGAAGTTAAGACGGAGCTTCAGGGCATATGTGCGGCCGAAGGAGTAGAACACACGGAAGACATTGTCCCATGCGCCCGGTTCTTCAAGTTTGCCCCATGCTGTGGTGACATAATGGTAGTCACAGAGGTTGTAGACATTTCCGCTCAGGCGGGCGTTGATGCCGCCGACCTCGAAGCTGTAGCTTGCCGAGAGGTCGAGCTGGTTGCCCCAGGGGATTCTCCAGGGATCAGGCACATTGAGGTCGGTGCCGGGATTGAAGTTGGAGGCTGTCACCTGGTAGTCGGAGTAGTTGCGGGCATGAAATGTCCAGTCGGCTCCGATACGCCATCCCTTGAAGGGACGGAAGGTGGCCGAGATGGCTCCGGTTGTCATCGCCGAACCGCCGACTTTCACACCCTTCTGGTTGAGCTTGGCCGAAAGATGGTCTCCCGACATGATACCGGAAGCAGGGGTGCCGTTGAGCGAGGATATGGGGAATCCGCCGGGGCCGTAGAACCAACCGGTGGGGTTGGAGTCCCATACATAGTCACCCAGTGAAAGCATTCCTTCGAGGGTGAACCAGGTTGTCGGCTGGTAAGTGGCGGCGATTTCTATACCCATATGGCGGGCGTTTACACCCTGCATGTTGAATGAGCCATACTGTCCGCTCATTTCGCCGAGCATCTGGACGGAACGTGATGTGGTCTTGTCCATCCACTTGGTGAAATAACCGTTGACATCAACGCTGAATACGGGGGAGTGGTAGCCATATCCGATTTCAAATGAGACAATCTTCTCATTGAGAGGATTCGGATTGACCATATTGGAATTTTGTGACGACAGGAACACACCGTAGCTGAAGAAGGGGACACGGCTGATATATCCGACGTTGAAGAACACGTTGTTGTGACGGTCGATGTTGTAGTTTGAACCGAGTTTGACCGACCCGCCGATGAAGTTTTTCCAAGGGCTCTTGGAGTGAGCCTCGTCGGCATAGAAGTGTTCGATACGCTGATATCCGGTATTGTTGAGAGAACCGGAGAGGACGATGTTAAGAGCCTTGTCGAGCATCGAGTATTCTCCCTGGAGGAAGATTCCCTCGTTGTGTGATACACCGTCGAAGTTGCGGTATACCACATCGCCGACCCCGAGTTTCTGGTTCACCCATTCCGTGTTATTCTTGTTGAAGACGGCTGAGCTCTCGGGAAGTACTCGTGAACGGTAATAATCGTCGATGTAATATTCGCCGTCGAAAAGGTCTACGATGGTGGCCTTGTGGAACGCCTTGTAATAACGCATGTCGATACCGGCGGTCAGGTTGAGCTTGTTGTCAAGCAGGGAGTGTTTGTAGGTCGATACCAGGCCATACCAGTTGTGGGAGTTCACGTTGTCGGCCAGCACCATGTTCGAGCCGGTCTCGGAGTTCATGTTCATCAACTGGATCTGGTCGTAGGCGAATGTGCCGTCGGGGTTGCGGAAGGTGGTGTTGAGCTTTCCGTCGGAGCAGCCATACCAAGAATCGCCGCTGAGGGTTGTTCCGTTGTAGCTTACCGAACGTCCCATACCCTTGTAGCCACCGCCATTGGCGAAGGAGGCATACAGCACGGTCGCCAAAGAGGAGTGGTCGTTGATTTCCCAGATATGGTTGAGTGAAAGCTGGGGTTTGTGGTAATGGTTGTAGTTGGCTCCGGTGGATTTCTTGCCGTTGAGCAGGTAACCGAAGGAAGGGTTGTAGCGATACTGGCTTTCGCCGTCCATATACTGCTTGGCTGTGGTTGCCCATCCCTCGATGGTAAGTCCGTCATATGAGGAACGCTGGGCATGGGTCTGCGGTGCGCCGAAGGCGGTGAACGAAAGCTGATGGGCATCGTTGATGCGCTTCGACACATTCAGGAAGTAGTTGTAGGAGTTGTACCAGGTGCCCTGCACATAGTTGTCATCGCTCCAGCGGCGAGAACCGAGAAGGGTTACGGCCCAACCGTTTTTCATCAGGCCGGTTGATACCTTGAGCCCGATCTGGTTCATGCCGTCATTTCCCATACCGTACCATACGGAGCCGCCTCGCTTGGCGTCGAGGCTTTGGGTAGTGATGTTGATGGTTCCTCCGACAGAGGGGGCTGAAAGAAGTCCGGCACCGAGTCCGCGCTGAGTCTGGATAGAGGTGGCGACATCGCTGAGACCTGCCCAGTTGCTCCAGTATACACCGCCCCATTCCATGTCGTTGATGGGAATACCGTTGATCACGACAGCTACATTCTCGCTCTTGAATCTGCGCATGTTGGTCTTGGCGTCGCCGAAACCGCCTCCTTCTTTGGTTGTCCATACACCGGGGGTGGTCTTCAGCACTTCGGGGAACTCTTGGTTGCCGAGTTTGAAGTCTATTTCAGCAGCGTTGATTTGTGAAAGGGCCACCGGGGTTTCGCGGGTGCGGGCGAGTGACTGGGTCACAACCACATCGGCGAGCATTTGAGACTCGACCTCCATGGCGAGTGTGCCCATATTCTGTTTTGCCCCGACAGTGAGCGGCTTGAAGCCGATGAATGTCACTGTCAGGTCACGTGTGCCGTCGGGAACCTGCACTTTGAATTTACCGTCGATGTCGGTTACTCCCAATGCTTTGCCTGCGGCGGTGGAGATGGTCGCGCCGGTGACAGGTTCGTTTGTGTCATCGACGACAATACCCACTGACGTAAACGCGCCAGGCGCGGCGATGGCCACGATGTTGGCCAGCCACAGCGCGATCAATGTTGAAAGTAGTTTTCTCATTACGTTGTGAAATGATGGATTATAATGATTGGTATGTGGTCAGGATATTTGAGCGTTTTGTAGTTTTTAAGACTACCGTTAAAAACTGTTGCAAAATTACGCAATCATTCCTGTCCGTACAATAGCTGTACAACACATTTCACAATTTTGTAATGACAAAAAGAGGATAAAATCAGTTCGCTCCGTCCTCAAAAGGCATTTCGGCCATATCTTTTATTTCCTGCACCTCCTTTTTACGCTGTGATGGCGGTTCGTCGTCGTTGCGCATTATCACATATTGCTCGTAATAGGAGAGAATCAGGGTAGTGAGCGGCAGGGCGATTATCATACCGATGAGTCCGAAGAGGGAACCCCATATAGAGAGACTGAGCAGGATGATGGCTGGATTCAACCCCATGGCTTTTCCCATGATGCGGGGCGTGAGTATGAGGTCGGCGACAATCTGGACAACCAGGAAGACGGCCATACACTCCCACCACTGGGTCCAGAAATGGATTCCGCTGTTGGCCGAGTCCACCAGGCATAGCAGGGTGACGGGGATAATGGAGAGATACTGGCAGTAAGGTATCATGAACAACACGGCTGTTCCCAATCCCAGGACAATGGCGAGCGGCAACCCGCATATCGAGAACCCTACGCAGTAAATCACGGCGACCACGCAGGCAATGAGTGCCTGGCCCCGGAAATAGTGGTTCATCGAATCCTTGATGTCGTTGCCGACCTTATATGCCACAGGGCGGAAGCGGGGAGGCACGAGGAGCTTGAATCCGCGCATCAGCCGATCATAGTCGAGCATTATGAATATGACATACAGGAAGACTATGAGCCATGCCACAACTCCAAGAATCACATGCACTCCACCGTGGATGACTGTCATCCCCTTGTCGATGATGCTGCGTAAATCCTGCTGCATCAGGGTATGGGCCAGTTCCTCGAAATCTATGTTCTTTTTCAGGATGTCGTGGATTTCGGGAGGGAGGTACTGAATGGAGACATCCGAGTTGGCGTAATTGCGCAACAGGTCGGCCATCTGGTGCATTTCCGTGATTACAGAAGGCACACAGAAATAGGCGAGTATCCCGAAGAAGACCATCGCTTCGAAGAGGGTAACGAATATGGCGGTTATTCTCCCCTTCAGATGTAGCAACGATCGGTTGAACTGCACGAACGGCTCAAATAGGTAGGCAATCAGACAGGCCACACAGAATGGCAGCAGGACATCTTTGAGCAGATCGAGCAGCCATATGATGAAAGCGAATATGACGCAGCCGATGAGCAGCCTGACGACGCGGTCGAATGTATACGGACGGGAGTGTGGTGACATTTCGTGTCGATGAATTGATAATTGTGGTTTGCGCAAAGTTAGTAAATTATTAACAATTTTAGCCGAGGTTTTGCATGTACAACAAAAAAAATTACTACTTTTGCCAACGTAACGGGCCGGAACAGCCTGTCTTTTAAGTCAAACGAATATCTCAATTTTGATTCGCAAATCCTTAGACTGAAAATATGATGGGAAACATTAAGATAAGGCTCTCGGCACTCAATTTCCTTGAGTTCGCGGTATGGGGAGCATATCTGACCTGTATGGGCAACTATCTTGGCCGGGCTGGAATGGGAGAGGAAATCTCCTGGTTCTATGCTATCCAGGGAATAGTCTCGATATTTATGCCGACCCTTATGGGTATAGTGGCAGACAAGTTTATCCAGCCTCAGAGATTGCTTGGCTTGTGTCATCTCGTTGCCGGACTTGCCATGGTTTTGCTCTGCTGGCTCGGGATACAGAGCGCGATGCCCGACAAGACCCTTTTTATGACAGTCTACACCGTCAGTGTGGCGTTCTATATGCCGACTCTCGCGTTGTCCAACACTACCGCTTTCACGATTCTCAAAGACCACGGTCTTGACACGGTAAAGGATTTCCCCCCTATCCGCGTGCTTGGCACGGTGGGGTTCATCGTGACCATGTGGTTTGTCAACTGCGCCACATGGGAGGATGGTTCGTTTGGCTTCACTTTCGCCCAGAACGACGCGAAATTCCAGTACACCTATATGCAGTTCCTTGTGTCTGGTATCCTTAGCCTCGTGATGTTCGCCTATTGTTTCACCTTGCCCCAGTGCAAGCTTGTCAGCAAGCCGAAGCAGTCGCTTTCGGAGCAACTTGGACTCAGTGCGTTCAAGCTCTTCAAACAGCGCAAGATGGCTCTGTTCTTCATCTTCTCGATGTTGTTGGGTATGTCGCTGCAGGTGACCAATGGTTTCGCCGGTCCTTTCCTTACCAGCTTCAAGAGCAGCCCGGTGGCTGAAATCGCCAACAGCTTCGCGGCCAACAACGCCACGATGCTCGTCTCGGTGTCACAGGTCAGCGAGGCCCTCTGCATATTGCTGATCCCATTCTTCCTGAGGCGGTTCGGCATCAAGACCGTGATGCTTATGGCTATGACCGCATGGGTGCTGAGATTCGGCTTCTTCGGTATCGGAAGCCCCACATTCCCCGGGGTGATACTGTTCTTCCTCTCATGTATCGTATATGGAGTGGCATTCGACTTCTTCAATGTTTCGGGCGGCCTCTATGTGGATAATGAGTGCGACCCGTCGAACAAAGCTTCCGCCCAGGGGTTGTTTATGCTTATGACCAACGGCCTTGGAGCCACAATCGGCACACTCTCGGCCGGCGCGGTGGTAAATCATTATTGCCACTGGTCGGATGGGGTGCTGGTCGGTGACTGGGATACCACCTGGTTGATATTCGCCGGTTACGCCCTTGTGGTGGCTGTGCTGTTCTTCCTTGTCTTCAAGAATCCTGAAAAGAAATCCAATGATATCTCGCTTGCCAAGGCTGTCGATGAGGACTCTCTTCCCGACGGTTTCGTCGATGACAAACAATGAATCTGAATTATTTTGATGATTAGGTTTTATTGTCCTGACATAGAAGAAAATCCCTTGATGCCCGAGGTGGAATCGGGCCATTGTGTCCGGGTGTTGCGCCATCAGCCCGGAGACCTGCTTGAGGTCGTTGACGGCAAAGGTGGGCTATACACGGTCCGCCTTGTCGACGCGCATCACAAACATGCGATGGTCGAGATTTTGGAGCGGCGTGAGCTTCCTCCATATTGGAAGGGGCGGCTCGTGCTGGCTGTGGCTCCGACCAAGAATATGGACCGTATGGAATGGCTTGTCGAGAAAGCCACCGAGGTTGGGATGGATGGTTTCATGCCCTTGCAATGCCGCTTTTCGGAAAGGAAGGAAATCAAGCGCGAACGTCTTGAGAAGACAGCCGTATCGGCGATGAAGCAGAGCCTGAAAGCCGCGCTTCCCGATATCGGGGAGATGACTCCGTTCGCAAAGGTGATAGAGCGTTACCGCGATTTCCCCGGCAAGTTCATAGCGCATTGCGTCGATGACGGCCAACGCCATCTGCTCTCGCGGGAATATCGTCCCGGAGAGGATTCAGTAATTCTGATTGGTCCCGAGGGGGATTTCTCCCAGGAGGAAATCAGACTGGCGATGGAGTCCGGCTTCCGGCCTGTCTCGCTCGGCGATGCCCGGTTGCGGACAGAGACGGCAGCCCTGACGGCATTGCAGACCTTCCACATAGCCGGACAGATGGAGCCTTCGGCCGGCTGATATTATCTGAAACTTCATTACATATGACATACGATAAGAACATTCCTCTCCCTCAGTATCTCTCATCATCGGCCACTGGCAATTTCTTCCTGCTTGCGGGGCCTTGTGTGATTGAAGGGGAGAAGATGGCCCTGGAGATTGCTGAAAAGGCTGTCGAGCTGACAAGCCGCCTGGATATTCCCTATGTTTTCAAGGGGAGCTACCGCAAGGCGAACAGGTCGCGCATCGATTCCTTCACCGGCATCGGTGACCTGGAGGCGTTGAGAATCCTCCGTAAGGTGGGTGAGACATTCGGAATTCCGACAGTGACCGACATACATACCGAACCGGAGGCTGCTATGGCGGCTGAATATGTGGACATGCTCCAGATTCCGGCATTCCTCTGCCGTCAGACTACACTCCTTGTCGCCGCGGCCGAGACAGGAAAGATGGTCAACATAAAGAAGGGGCAGTTCCTCTCACCCGGAGCGATGGAGCATGCTGTCCGTAAGGTGCGTGACGCGGGTAACCCGAATGTGGCTGTCACCGAGCGTGGCACTACTTTCGGCTATCAGGATCTGATTGTCGATTACCGTGGCATTCCCGAGATGCAGCGCAACGGTTGCCCCGTGATTCTCGATGTGACCCATTCATTGCAGCAGCCCAACCAGACGGCTGGGGTCACGGGCGGACGTCCGGATATGATCGAGACTGTGGCCCGTGCGGGAATCGCGGTCGGATGTGACGGTATCTTTATCGAGACTCACCAGAACCCGGCTGAGGCGAAGAGCGACGGGGCGAACATGTTGCGCCTTGACCTGCTTCCCGAGCTGCTGGAGAAACTTACCGTGCTGAGAATGGCTGTCAATGCCATCAGCAGATGATAACAGAATAAAGAAGATAGAAATGAAGAAATTCCTGACGGCTGCGGTTGTGGCCGCTTCCATATCCTCGATGACGGCTCAGAGCCAGCAGTCAATCGACAATCCTATGACTCAGGCTATGCTTGACGTCTACGCCAAGGAACTTGAGGCCAATCCCAAGGATGCCGACATATATTTCCGCAGGGCGAACGAGTATTACAAGTTCAACCAGTATCTGAGGGCGTTGGCCGATGTCGACAAGACCCTTGAATATGCCCCCGCCGGAAACCGTGACCTGAGATTCCAGGCATATATGCTCAGGGCTGACATTTACCAGATGCTTGACAAGCATCGTGAGGCGTTGGCCGACTTTTCCGAGGCTCTCAAACTTGACCCGACTTCATTCATGGCCCTTTACCAGAAGGCCAACGAGGAATACGCGCTTGGCGATTACTCCGCCGCGAAGGCTGATTACACCCGTCTCCGGGCAACCAACCCGCGCAGTGTGGAGGCCTTGACCGGACTTGCCCGTGTGGCTGTGAAGGAGAATGACCTGGGCCGTGCGTCGGAGTATATGGACGGGGCGGTGGAGATGATGTCGGCAGACAGTGACATATACATCCGCCGCGCGTCTGTGCGCCGTATGCAAGGCAACAACACCGGAGCTGTCGAGGATTTGCTGATGGCCATCTCGATAGACAACAATACCCGTGCGTTCCAGGAGCTGATTGATATGGCCAATGTCGATTATCCGGCGGTGATTTCAGCTATCAGCACCTCCATATCCTATGCGCCGCAGCAGGGGATGCTCTACTATATTCGTGGGTTTATCGCCCAGGCCCATGACCATTACGCGTCCGCCCTGGCCGACTACCGCAAGCTCATAGACCAGAATATGTATGAGTATGCCGGGCTGTATAACTCGATGGCGCAGTGTCAGCTCGCCTTATGCCGTTATCCGCAGGCTATCGACAATATAGACCACGCGATTTCGATGGACGGCGGAAAGAATGGTGAGTTCTATGCCACCAAGGCGCGTATCCTGTATGCCCAGGGGAAGAACAGCGAGGCGATGGATGCCCTGAAACAGGCTTCATTGAGGGGATACTCATCGACAAATATGGATGAGCTCCAGGCCCTCGTCGATTATGCCGCCGGAGATTTTGAAAAAGCCAACGACATCTATGCCGCGATGATTGTAGATCATCCCGAAGTGATGCGCAACTATATATACCGCGCATGGGTTCTGGCTGACGGTCTCAAGCAACCTGCCAACGCCCAGACTCTTTACAACCGTGTGGTATCAATGACAGCTGACTCCGACAACGGCGAGAAGGCAACCTCCCCGCTGTCAGCCGTGCAGAGCTACCGTGGGTTTGCTCTCCTTTTCTCAGGCGACCGCCAGGGAGCACTGGACTGGGCGAAAGGATTGTACAGCGACTATCGCGACACAGACGGCTATCTCAATTTTGTACTCGCCTGTCTTTACGCCCAGGCTTCGGTTGCCGATCCGTCGATTTCATCTTCCGAGAAGTATGACCTGACAGCTTCGGCCATCAAGTCGCTTGAGCGTGCGCTCCAGCTCGGATATGGCAATCTCTATGAGATTACTAAGGCCGACACCGGTCGCGTGTCTCTCGCCCCTCTCCGGAATGACTCCCATTTCAACGCCTTGATAGCCCGCTACGCTCATCTGTTTGAATAACCCAACCGATTGAAATAGAAAAGTCGCCGCGTTCTCAGGAATGTGGCGACTTTTTTACTGATGGATAGGTGTTTTTCTCGAAGTATATGTAGGATGAATCAGCCCCCGGGCATCCAGTAATGGAAAGGTTGCTTGCGGCGGCTGATGACCCATTGGCGTAGCTGGTCGAGGGTGGTGATGTCGTGGTTAATCACACCCTCGTAATATTCGACACCGTGGATAGGGCCTTGGATGGAGTCCTCAGGGGGTGTTCCTTCCTGATAATCGGTGGACTCTAACTTCAGCCGGAGGATGGTTTCCCGTTGCTCGGGGGTGGAATGCGCGATAATCCTGTCTGCCATCTCCTCGAAGTACCCGTCATATCGGCTTCCTTCTACGATATGAATGACATCGAACTGCCACAGCTTGCCATTATGCCCTTCGTAAATGAAATGCCACGCGATGCAATGTTCGTCGGTCATCAGGCCGTTGATACATTTGATTTCCTTCACCTTCGGATTTTTCGCTATTTTCGCGGCGATGGCGAAGCTGTCAGCTTCGGTGACAACCTGGGAATAGACATGCAGGTCGATGTCGCGATGGTTGGCCATCAGTCTCATACGCATTGACCCGACAATCTCCACTCGGCAACCCGCGTCGCGCCAGACGGTCGCTATGCCCGATTCCTTCAAGACTGCTTCTGCTTCGGCCTGAAACTCTTCCGACCTCTTTATGATGTCCTCTGCACGGGGCATCTTAAAATCATTTTCCATAATTTGACAAATGATTTGCGGTTAAACAAATTCACAAAGTTACGGAAAATTCCCCAATTACAGACAATATAATCAGAGGTCTCCACGGGAGAACCTGACGGATAGGCCGATAGCTTTACCCAACAGCGGAGGGACGGCATTGCCAATCTGGACAAGCTGCTTGTTTTTCGGGCCTTCGAAGATGAAGTCGTCCGGGAATGATTGCAGACGGGCCATCTCGCGGGCGGTAAGGACGCGGGGGAGGCGGGGATGGATGTTGACCCCTCCGTGATTCTCCTTGATGGTGCAGGAGGCTTCATCCCATGGGCATTTTTTCCAGGCATCCGAATATCCTTTGTAGAGACTTTGTCCCTCGGGCAGAGCGGCCATACGTTCAGCCATGTCCGGCCGGTGACGTGTGGGGACATGGTTGAAATCCTTGTTCTCAGGCATCGTCATCAGGTCGGCAATCGCGTTGCCTGTCGTGACATATTCCTTTGGGGAAAGGAGAGGAGTGGGGTGATAGTTAGGACGGTTTATCCGGTTGCCGATGAATATCACACGCTCTCTCTTCTGTGGGGTATGGTAATCGGCCGCGCAGAGAACCGTGACATTCATCTCATATCCAATTTCACGGAAATCATCCAGAATCTTTTGTTCGACCATCCCTCCAAGCATACTTCTTAACCCTTTGACATTCTCGCAGATGACAAACTCTGGTTGAAGATGACGGACAATCTCGATAAGTTCCATATAAAGGGAGTTGCGGGGATCGTCGACAATGCGGTTGCCTGCCATACTGAATCCCTGGCAAGGGAAACCGCCGGCGACAATGCTCAGCTGACGACCTTGGAGTTGGCGGCTGACCGTCTCGTAAAACAGATGTTTGATGGCGGGGTCTTTGATGTCGCCGTTGACAAAAGGATGGTGGAAATTGCGCCTGTATGTCATACAGGCTTCCTTGAACCAGTCAAGTCCGCAAATACCTTCCAGTCCTGACATTTCCAGCCCTTTCGACAACCCTCCCGCGCCGCAGAAAAGATCGACGAATGTCATTTTGGATGGTGTGGGGTTTGCCCAGTAGGGGGAGATGTCACACCAGTTCACTTCTGCGGTTTTCCCGGGAGCGGAGATTTCTGAGGGGGCTTCTGATGGTTTAGAAACGCGCTGTGATTTTCCGGTCGCATTGTCATCCTGCATAAGTCTCTCCCGGAAGTCGTTGAAATCCTGTGGGCTGATAAGATAGTGGCTGCAGCTTTTTGTAGCCGGGAGTTCACCTGAGGCCACGAATCTCCTGACCGATTTCACAGACAGGTCGAGTTTTTGGGCAATATCGTTGATTGTCAGAAATTCTGGGGTCATATGGATATCTATCAGCCGTTGTGACATTGAACGGCGATACAAATTTACGCAAAAAATCAGAGATAGGGAAGTTGTCGGGGCGACGCGGGCATATGGCAATCAGAACTAAAGTCCGTCTATGACAGAGATGAGTCTGCCCGGTTCTCGTTCAAGAATGAATATCACGCTTGCCTTGCAACCTTTGTATTCCCGGGTTCGGATGTGAGAGAAGTTTTCGCAATAGGTCTGGTATAGCGGCCTTTTGTACTCCCATTCGCATCGGAGCTGCAGCTCGCGCCGGCAGTCGACAAATGAATGATGCACTATGAACAGCCTGTCCTGAAAGCGGTAGCGTACACCTTTGCTTTGATTTTCATAGTAATACTCAATCAGTTGCTGCGGATTGAGGATATGTTTCTCAATCTCCCAGTGAAAAGAGCGCGGAATTCTGGTGCCTTTGATGTCGAAATCGGTCTGACCATCAATGGTTATGTCATACCGTTGGTCAAAGGGATTTGGATTTGGCCGCACATTGTCAGGAAGAGAGAAAAGGTATTCATCGCATTTGGAGCAGTTCCATACATACCATCGTCTGCGGAAATAGTCCTGAATGTCATCCGGAAAGTGTGTTATTTTCGATTCAAGCTCCTCGTAAGACTCAATCGGAAAAATATTCAGGAGAGAATCCAGCTCATCATTCTGGACGAATTCCCAGTGGGAGGGAATAAACCCGACAACGGAGCAGAGTTCGCGGGCCAGTTGGGTGAATTGAGAGGATGTCATTTTCGATTGATAAGTCAACCGGCCACACCCCGGATGGCAGTGTGGCCGGTCATATGAAATTGTCAGTTATGTCATAGGATGGTTGAATCTCCGTGGAGGGTTTACTTGTATTCGTCCCAGGACTTGATCTGGATGTCGGCGGGGGAGAGGGTGGTAAAAGCGTCGATGAAGGCGGAGGCCAGTCGGGCATTGGTCAACAGGGGTATGTTGAGGTCGATGGCCGCACGGCGCACTTTGTATCCGTTGGATAGCTCGGCCGACGAGAGGTTCTTGGGAAGGTTGACGACGAGGTCGATTTTCTTGTCGTGGAGCAGTTGCAGCACCTGCGGCTGGCTTTCGGGCTGAGTGGGCCAGTAGGCGCGGATTGCCGGGATTCCGTTCTCGTTGAGGAAACGACAGGTGCCTTCGGTGGCGTAGATGGTGAATCCGTGATTGTGGAGACGGTGGGCCGCATCAAGCATATCCGCTTTCTGACGGGGAGTGCCGGTCGAGAGCAGGACGGTCTTGCGGGGTATCTTGTAACCGACAGAGAGCATGGCTTTCAGGATGGCCTCGGAAGTGTCATCTCCGATACAGCCGACTTCACCGGTGGATGCCATGTCGACACCCAGGACGGGGTCGGCACCCTGCAGGCGTGAGAAGCTGAACTGTGATGCCTTGATTCCAACATAGTCGAGGTCGAAGAGGCTCTTGTTGGGCTTTTCGACGGGGAGGCCGAGCATTACCTTGGTGGCGAGGTCGATGAAGTTGAGCTTGATGACCTTTGACACGAAGGGGAAACTGCGGGAGGCACGGAGGTTACACTCGATTACCTTGATGTCGTTGTTCTTGGCCAGGAACTGGATGTTGAAGGGACCTGAAATGTCGAGAGCCTTGGCAATCTTGGCCGAGATTTTCTTGATGCGGCGCATGGTCTCGACGTAGAGTTTCTGGGGCGGGAACTGGATGGTAGCGTCGCCGGAATGGACACCTGCGTATTCGATATGCTCCGATATGGCGTATGCCTTGATTTCGCCATTCTGTGCCACGGCATCCATCTCGATTTCCTTGGCGTTCTGGATGAATTCGGAAACTACCACGGGATGGAGCTTGGAGACATTTGCGGCGAGTTTCAGGAAGCGGTGAAGCTCCTCCTCGTTGGAGCAGACATTCATGGCCGCGCCGGAGAGGACGTAGCTGGGACGTACCAACACCGGGAAGCCGACCTCCTTGATGAACTCGTCGATGTCGGCAAAGCTGGTAAGCTCGCGCCAACGGGGCTGGTCGACACCGATACGGTCGAGCATCGCCGAGAACTTATGGCGGTCTTCGGCGTTATCGATAGATGTCGCACGAGTGCCGAGGATATTGACCCCTTCATCGTCGAGACGGGTGGCGAGGTTGTTGGGAATCTGTCCACCAACCGAGAGGATGACACCATGGGGGGATTCCAGTTCGAGGATATCCATCACGCGCTCGAATGTCAGCTCGTCGAAGTAGAGACGGTCACACATGTCATAGTCGGTGGAGACGGTCTCGGGGTTGTAGTTGATCATCACCGAGCGCCAGCCCTGTTTCTTGACTGTCATCAGGGCGTTGACCGAACACCAGTCGAACTCAACGGAGCTTCCGATGCGGTATGCTCCCGACCCAAGGACGACTACCGAACGTTTGTCGCCGAGATAGTTGACATCGTTTGTCGAGCCGTTATAGGTCAGGTAAAGATAGTTGGTCTGGGCGGGGTATTCGGCGGCAAGGGTGTCGATTTGTTTTACCACGGGGATGATTCCCAGCTCCTTGCGCACCTTGCGCACTTTCTGGTTGTCAGCGCCGGTGACATCGAGGTCTTCCTTCTTGACCGCGCGGGCAATCTGGAAGTCGCTGAAACCTTGCTCCTTGGCTGTACGGAGAAGTCCGGCGGGGAGTTTGTTGATTTCGTCAAATTCGCGCAGTTCGTTATCGGTGGTGATGATGTTGTGGAGCTTTTCGAGGAACCAACGGTCTATCTTTGTCAGTTCGTGGATGCGGTCGACTGTGTAGCCCTGCTGGAAAGCCTTGGCCACGACGAAGATACGCTTGTCGGTAGGCTCGGAAAGGGCCTGGTCGATATCCTCGATTTTCAGCTCGCGGTTCTCGACGAAACCATGCATGCCTTGGCCGATCATACGGAGTCCTTTCTGGATTACCTCCTCGAAAGTGCGGCCGATAGCCATCACCTCGCCGACAGATTTCATCGACGAGCCGATTTCGCGGCGCACGCCGTGGAACTTGCCGAGGTCCCAGCGCGGTATCTTGCAGACGATATAGTCGAGGGCCGGCTCGAAGAATGCCGAAGTCTCGCGGGTGACGGAGTTCTTCAGGTCGAAGAGACCGTAGCCAAGTCCGAGCTTGGCGGCCACGAAGGCCAGGGGATAACCGGTGGCTTTCGACGCGAGTGCCGAAGAGCGGCTCAGACGGGCGTTGACCTCGATGACGCGGTAATCCATCGAATCGGGGTCATATGCGTACTGCACATTACACTCGCCGACGATTCCGACGTGGCGGATAATCTTGATGGCGAGCTGGCGCAGATAATGGTAGTCATCATTGGAGAGGGTCTGGGAGGGAGCGACGACGATTGACTCTCCGGTATGGATGCCCAGCGGGTCGAAGTTCTCCATGTTGCAGACCGTGATGCAGTTGTCGAAGCGGTCGCGCACAACCTCATACTCGACCTCTTTCCAGCCCTTGAGGGATTTCTCCACCAACACCTGGGGGGAGAATGAGAAGGCTTTTTCGGTGAGGGCCACAAGCTGCTCGGGGTTGTCGCAGAATCCGCTGCCGAGTCCGCCGAGGGCGTAGGCGGCGCGCACGATTACGGGATAACCGAGTTTTTCAGCGGCGGCAAGGGCTGCGGCTGTTGTCTCGACAGCCTGGCTCTTGATGGTCTTCACGTCTATTTCGTCGAGCTTCTTGACGAAGAGCTCGCGGTCTTCGGTGTCCTTGATAGCCTGGACGGGTGTGCCAAGCACCTCCACACCATATTTCTCCAGCACTCCGGAGTCATACAGCTCCACTCCGCAGTTGAGGGCGGTCTGGCCGCCGAAGCTGAGCAGGATGCCGTCGGGACGCTCCTTCTCGATGACACGTTCCACGAAGTAGGGGGTCACGGGAAGGAAGTAAATCTTGTCGGCGAATCCTTCGGAGGTTTGCACAGTGGCGATGTTGGGGTTGATCAGCACCGTCGATATGCCTTCCTCCTTCATAGCCTTGAGGGCCTGGGAGCCGGAATAGTCAAACTCGCCCGCCTCACCGATTTTGAGGGCGCCGGAACCGAGGAGAAGAACTTTCTTTATATTGGACTGCTGGGAATTCATCATTTGGGGTTTGAAGCTTGATGGGGATGGGTTTGGGATGGTTCTCAGAGCATTTCGATGAACTTGTCGAAAATGAACTCGGTATCGCGCGGCCCGGATGATGCCTCCGGATGGAACTGCGCCGAGAAATAGGGCTTCTCCTTGTGGCGGATGCCCTCGTTTGTGCCGTCGTTCATATTGGTGAACATCGGCTCCCAGTCGGCGGGAAGTGTCGACTGGTCAACGGCGTATCCATGGTTCTGCGAGGTGACATAGCAGGTGTTGGTGCCTTCGAGGCGTACCGGCTGGTTGTGGCTGCGGTGTCCGTATTTGAGCTTGTAGGTCTTCGCTCCGGCGGCTTTGGCCAGCAGCTGGTTGCCCATGCAGATGCCGCAGATGGGCTTTCCTGTCTCCATCGCCTTACGGATGTTGGCTACGGTCTCTTCGGCGAAATCGGGGTTGCCCGGGCCGTTTGAAATGAAGAGTCCGTCGTAGGGGATGGTTGAGAAATCGTAGTTCCAGGGAACACGGACCACTTTCACCCCTCGGCGTGTCAGGCATCGGATGATGTTGTATTTGGTTCCACAGTCGACAAGCACCACGGTTTTCTCCCCCTGGCCGTGGATTTCCACCTCGGGGCAGCTGACTTTGGCAATCAGATTCTCGATGTTGGGGTCTGAGAATTCGATTTCGTCGGGGTTGTCGAAGTAGATTTTTCCGAGCATCGAGCCTTTCTCGCGCAGATGCTTGGTTAATGCGCGGGTGTCGATGCCGTAGATTCCGGGGATTTTCTCATCGCGCAGCCATTGGTCGAGCGAACGGGTCGAGAGCCAGTGGCTCGGTTCCCAGCTGTAATCCTGGGCGATGATTCCCCGGCAATGGATTTTTGAGCTTTCGAGAAATTCACTGACGGCGTCCTTCTCCCTTTCGGGGGGGACGCCGTAATTGCCGAGAATCGGATAAGTGGTGACAAGTATTTGCCCCTCATAGGAGGGGTCGGTCAGACTCTCGGGATAACCGGTCATGGCGGTGTTGAACACCACTTCCCCTGCTGCGGGAGCTTCATAACCGAAAGATTTGCCCTCGAAAAGAGTGCCGTCTTCAAGAAGCAGATATGCTTTGCGTGGACTGCGCATAAGTCGGTAAGTCTATAATGTGTTGAAAACCGTCTGCAAAGTTACTAATTTTTTCCGGACTTCCCTCCCGGCGGCGTGAAAAACTTTTCGTACCTTTGCCGGAGAAGATGGAGCAGGCTCCGTCATAGTCGAATATACCAATGTCAATCGAACAGGAAAGCAGCGATTCTTTCAGCCGGACGGTGGTTTTCAACCGCACCGAACGGCTTGTGGGGGAGACCGCGATGGCGGCTCTGTCTCGCGCACGCGTCATTATTTTTGGTGTGGGTGGGGTAGGCAGCTGGACAGCCGAGGCGCTTGCCCGTACCGGGGTAGGTCATCTGACCATAGTGGATGCCGACAGGGTATCTCCCACCAACATCAACCGTCAGGCCGAGGCGAATGTTGCCACGGTGGGGGAGGTGAAGGTGGATGCTATGAAGCGTCAGCTGCTTGCGGTCGCGCCAGGAATCGAGGTGACGGCCCTTGAAAAGGAGTACACATCGCTGACAGCGGTTGATTTCGATCTTGAGGAATTTGATTTTGTGATTGACGCGATAGATTCTCTTGCTGCGAAAGCGTTGCTGTTGCGCAACGCCACAGCGGCTCGTCATCCGGTGGTGCTCTCTTCAATGGGAGCTGCCTTGAAGATAGACCCGACAAAAATCTCCGTCGCGGAGTTCTGGAAAGTCCAGGGGTGCCCGCTTGCGGCTTCACTCAGGCGTAAATTCAAGAAATCAGGGGAATTTCCCAAAAGGAAATTCAAGTGTGTCTATTCCCCCGAATTGCTGACAAACCAGGGGGGAGCTCTTGAAGAGGATATGGCAATGAGCTTTAACAAAGTTGCGGTCAACGGTTCTTTGTGTCATATAACTGCCATTTTCGGTATGACTCTGGCCGGGCTGGTGGTTGAGCAGATTGTCAAAGCAGCTCAGGGATAGGGCCGGAAAAGAGAAAAGATGTCGTTGAAACGTTAAAATATGTTTTTGAGCATATTTTTTTGAAATTTCTCCCCAAAAATTTTGGTAGGACAAAAATTGTTTGTAACTTTGCTTCCGAAAAGCATCCAAGGCTTTTGTTAAAGATTTCCGGCATAGGCCGATAATCTTTTCAAGTTGGGAAATCGCCGCCGTGAGGTTCCGTTTACCGACAAAGCTTCGGATGAGATGAATGTAAGTAAGATATAATCTCTACACTTAAGTTGCTTAGACAACTCTTTTAGAATCACAAATCTTGCCTTTTGGCTTTAATCCTGATGTTCCTGTGAAGGTACTTCAGGTTTTTTTATGTCCGAATTCCCCCTATGATATACCGCCCCGATTCCCGTTCGCAGTATTAGAGGTTCGGGGTTTGCCCAACCACACAGATTTTCCACATATATAAATACAGACTTCTAAAAACAGACTCTTCCTACATATATAAATATACTTCTTTAAATACAGATTCCACCACATATAAATATGAACTGATAAATATTGAACAGAAAGGCGACGACGATTCCGAAGGAATCCTTTGTCTGTATAGCCGTGGGTTGGCGCAAGGGGAGGCCTGCTGGCCGACCCGAAGCGGTAACCCACGGTAACGGAATGGACTGATGGATTCCGGAGGAATCTTTTTTGGTATCTGACGAGAATGGGGATATCAAAAAAGATTCCTCCGGAATATCTCCTTTACGAAAAATAACCGTGGGTTACCGCTTCGTAGTCGTCCCAAATAGGGACTCCTACTCGCGCCAACCCACGGCTATACAGACAAAGGATTCCTTCGGAATCGTCGTCACTCTCGGCTTGGACGGAATATAACAAAATATAATAGAATATAACGGATTATAATGGAATATAACGGATTATAATGGTATATAGAGGATTTAGTAAAGGGGATTTACTTGCCCGTACCGAAACGGGATGTGTCGATAGTGTTGTCCTGAGGCTTGAAGCCGTTGAAACGCCATATGAATGTTAGTTTTAGATTGCGAGTCATATCGCGGACTTTCATACGATAGTCCTGCCCGGCTGTGTTGATGGTCATCATCGGCGACCAATGGTTAAAAATGTCATCGGCCTTTAAATCGAGTTCGCAACAGCGTTTTCTGCCGAATTGCCATTTCACGCCGGCATCAATCTTCCATATGCCAGACAGATTTGCTATCCCTTGTAAAGAGGGAGATAAGTAAGTAAAGTCAACCGTCAGAGAAACAGGACAATCCTGACTGAATGTGAATGAGTTATTGAGCGAACCGTAGAAAATCCATTTGCTGTTGTCGAAGCTGATGTCATGAAACCTGTCGGCTTTCTCGCGCTGATTGAATATGTTAGCGGTAACTGCCGTGTTCCATATATAGCCTGCATTGAAAGGCAGATATAGGTTGACACCCGCAGTACGTTTGTAATTTGTGTTTATGGTCTGATATATCAGATTGAGCGCATCGGGAGACTGGTAAGGTAATTGCACAGTCGCTTTATCCCCATATTGTAAATAAACGGTCGCCACATATTTTTGTTTGATGATATAGGAGAACTGCGCGTCATATTGGATGTATGATTGGAGTGCGGGATTACCTATGACGGTAGAATAATCATTGATATGGCTTGTGCCGCCGTGCAGCTCCCAGTATAATGGGTAAACACGTCGGGTGGAGAGATTGAGTTGAAAAATGTTTTTAGGGGATTTGTAGTATGTGGCTCCAAGCTGAGGTATGAAATTCCAATTGTGTTGATACCTGCTGTGGTAATATTCAGCTTTGGCCGAGATATTGAAAGAAAGCCCCCAGTCGAAAGAACGTTGTGTGCCGACATAAACGTTCACCACATCTTCATTGAGTTTGTCCTCGAAGTCTTGGCTGTCATACGCGACATACTTCTGCGAACTGTTGTCTTCCGAGTGTAGATACTCAGTTCCGTAATTCAATTGCCATTTGTCGAGTTGATGTTCCTGGTCGATATAAAAATGGTAACGGTCGATATGTTGCATATTATCTGAGCCAAGCATAAAATCGGAACCTTTGAAAAGTGACTGCGAGCGGTTTTCGGAATAAGAAGTGTAGTCGCCACCTAAAGTCATTCCGAAGGGGGCTGCATAACGCAACGCCACATTATGATAACTGACAGGGGACAACATCTTATAGATGTTTGTGAAACTGCCAAGAGTGCCGGAGGAAAAACTGCGACTCTTGGAGCCGGATATAATCTGCCCGTTGTATGTGAGCTTGATGGTCTTCCATGAGGCCGAAGCAAAAATGGTATTGGCCCAGTTTTGACTATCGCGGCTCATATTGTCCTCTATCACCGTGTGTTGACCATTGAGCATATGATTGGACCATATATCCTCCCGGCTCCAGGATTTGGTACGGGACAGACCATAGTTCAAATCAAAAGTCCAGTCACTCACAGCGTAGGTTGCTGCAAGTCCTCCTCCATAAGAAGCATAGTGTGCCTGATTATATCCGGCTCTGACTTGACCCTGCAGCCCGTCAAACGGCTTAGGTGTTTTTAATATCACATTGATTACTGCTCCGTTTACATGATATTTGGCCGGAGCCGAATACATGATCTCGACATTTTTCAGCCGGTCAACCGGAGTTGTATAAAGAAGTTGATAAAGGTTCTGAATCGGCATATTAGTCAGCTCGCCATTAATAATAATGGTCACGTCAGACGCCCCCGCAAGCCAGATCATGCCGTTGTTATTTATGACTCCCGGCATATAGCCAAGAGCTTCTAGTATGTTAGTGACAGGCTTCTCCTTTACGATTGCGGGCAGGTCAACGACCATAATGCCATCTTCCCCTTTTATTTGAGGTTTCTCTCCCTTGACTACCACCTCATTAAGCACTTTCCCCGAGATGGTATCTGTCATTTCAGTTTGAGCATAAACAGTGGAGCCAAATAGAATTGTTATTAAAAACAGGGCCTTTCTCATTGCGTTGATATTTTTGTTTCTGATGCAAAATTACCCCGCTGCACGGAATGAGCATCCATGGTGATGCTTATTTAGTCTTAAACCTTCCCTTATTTAGTCTTAAATGAATGTGTCCTCAGTTCAGTGTATTGGGGAATATGAGTAAATTTGCGGTATGAAGCATTTTAAGATCATATCGACCTCATTTGTAATTGTAATTGCAGTAATTTTTGGGTGCAATGTTTTTTATCTTGTCAGTCTTTACAATTCGATAAGAAGCAGCGTGGAACGGGATGTGATGACCGCTCTGGCTGATGCTGATCTTGATGAACTTTGGGTAAGAGCGGAAAGAGCGCAGGTTGCAACCGACGCAGAACCTGATAATACCCAAAAATATAAGGATGACAGGCCTCATGGCGAAACATCCGTATATCAAGATTCCAATGGAGATATGGTGGCGACCACACGTCATTTCGATGGTACGGTGGAAACTCAGGGATATGAGGTAAACGGACAATCATCATTCAAGAACAGATTCATTGATGCCGTAGGGCAGCAATTTCACAGTATTGTTGACAATTATGTGCCTGCAGATTTGGATGTGATGGACAGCGTGCTGGTAAAACGACTTAATGACAGACGCATATATCCCGAATTTGTGTCCACCGAAGTGGTGGATTCCATGGGAGTGGTTATAGTGAAAAATCCCAGGCAGAAGGTGGGGCGATGTGACAGCTTTTTATATTGTTATAATCCAATCACTGGTTTGTCTTATCGCGTATATATGACGCCATTGACACGTCATATCGTTTCGGAGATGGCAGGGGTGATTGTCACGGTCTTTCTCCTGATGGTGGCGTTCGCGATGGCATTCCGGTATCTGTTTCGTACGGTTTCGCGTCTGCGCACTATCGAGGAAATGAAAGATGACTTCGTGAGCAATATGACCCATGAATTGAAGACACCGATTGCTATCGCCTATTCGGCCAATGATGCCCTGCTCAATTATGATACGGAGAATGACCCGACAAAAAAAGTCACATACCTCACTATTGCCAACAAACAGCTCAAACGACTTGGAGAGCTGGTGGAGAATATCCTTGTGATGAGTATGGAGAGGAGGAAATCCCTGAAATTCAAGTCGGAAAAAATCTGCCTGAAGCCATTCCTGGAGGAAATTGCCTCTGCCCAACGAATGAGGGGCGGGAAGGAGATTACAATCAATGCTGAGGTGGACAAGGATGTCTCGATAGACGCTGACAAAACACATTTGTCTAATGTGCTGAATAATCTGATTGACAATGCGATAAAATATTCTGGCGACAATGTGACGATAACGATTAGGGCTGACGGGAGAGGGATTTCAGTAGAAGATGACGGAATTGGTATTCCGGCCAAATCAATGCCGTTTCTTTTTAATAAGTTCTACCGGGTTCCTCACGGTAACCGTCTGGATGTCCGTGGATATGGAATAGGGTTATATTATGTCAAAAATGTTCTTGACAAGATGGGTTGGTCGATTTCTGTGAGAAGCAAGGAATCTGAAGGCTCTGTTTTCACAATAAAATTTACCGCAGATGAAAAATAGAATTCTGTTTGTAGAAGATGAGGCTGACCTCACATTGATTGTCGCTGACACTTTGAAGGAACAAGGTTATGAGGTCGTGACGGCATCCAATGGAATCCAAGGACTTGAACGTTTCAAGTCTGATGGCGCGGATATAATAGTGGCGGATGTGATGATGCCGGGAATGGATGGATTCAATATGGCACGGGAAATAAGAAAATTATCTCCTGATGTCCCCTTGCTTTTCCTGACAGCGAAGAGTACCATTGACGATATAGAAGAGGGATTTGAAATCGGCGCGAATGATTATCTGAAAAAACCTTTTGAACTTAGGGAACTGATAATAAGAATCAAGGCTCTGCTGCGTCGTTATGGAAAGAGCCGAAATGATGACATTACGTTTGAAATAGGTCAATATATATTAAATATCACCACACAGACGCTTTCTATGGGTGACAGACGTGTCGAATTATCGCATTTTGAGGCAAAGATACTTGAGCATCTGGCTTCCAACATCGGGAAAACTGTGGATGCCTCTGAACTGATGTTGGCCGTATGGCAGAGAGATGAGCAGAGCAATCGCAACTCCCTCCACGGCTACATTCATAAACTCCGTCGTGTGCTGCGCCACGATTCGTCAATCACCATCATAAATCAACGAGGTTTCGGTTATATGCTCACAATCAACAGCTGACCGAATATGTAATGTGAGGTGGAGGAGAATTTCCGAAGAGGAGGGTTAGGGAAATCGGGTGGAGCGGTTTATATGGGTGTATGACGACAATATGCGACATCGAACGGCTTTTCCGCGATAATTACAAGGCGATGTTCATCCTGGCAAACCGGTTGCTGAGGGATGAGGAATCGGCGCGTGACATTGTTCATGATGTGTTCACTTCCTTGCTGGGAGGGGATGTTTCCGAAGTCACTCCAGCGTATCTGATGCGCGGGGTGCGTTTTGCCTGTCTCAATCATATCAGGAATCTTTCTGTCCGCGACCGTCTGGCGAAGCTTTACTCTCTGGATTGCCAGGAGCTGGATGAGGCGGCGTGGCCTGACGAGGATGAGATAGCGTTGCTGAACGAGGTTGTCGACAAACAGCTGTCGGAGCAGACCCGGAGGGTGGTGCGCCTCAGGTTCAATGCGGCTATGAAATATAGGGAGATAGCCGAGGAACTCTCGATAAGTGAGGTCGCGGTCTATAAGCATCTGCGTCATGCGATGAATGTTTTACGTCAAAATCTCAACAAAAATGAAAGATGACATTGACCGGCTGCTTGATGCGGTTGAACATCCCGAAAGATTCTCAGATGAGGAACTTGAAAAGATGTTTGAGGATTCCGAGACATTTGAAATGTATCGGCTTATGGGGCGGACAGCATATGCTTTGACTGATACTCCCGAGCCTGACATAGACAAGGAGTGGCAGGATTTTGCAAAAGAGCGCAGCGGGGCGCGCCGAGGGAATGCATTGCGCTATTTCACAGGGATATTCAGTCGCAACGCCGCAGCTGTGCTGATATGTTTGGGTGTGTCGCTTGCGGTTGTGGCCGCCACGATAGGTGTCAGATATTCGATGAAGCATTCCGAGGAGCTGGAAGAGATAACGTCCGTCGCTGAATCTGATTTATCAAGTGTAAGGGAAGTGGAGGTTGAGGCGGATGCCGCCAAATCAATCACTTATTCCGCGACAACCCCGGAGCAGGTGATTTTTATGGATGAACCTCTGGAGAAAATCATATCTGAAATTGCCGCCTACTATGAGGTGGAGGTCTCATATAAGAGCGATTCAGCCCGACAGTTGCGTTTGTATTTCCAATGGGATCAGTCTCTCGGGCTGGAAGAGGTGGTGAATCAGCTCGACAGTTTCGACCAAATCAGGATTGAACTTTCCGACAACGCCTTAACGATAGAATAAGATGAAAAAATTGTCTGTTTTTATTGCGGCGATGTCTTGGGTCATCGCCGTATCGGCCTCTACATTCAATTACAAGTTCAATTCCGAACCTTTGTCGAAGGTGCTTGTGCTTATGGCCGAGGAGCATCCTGACCTCCATCTCAACTTCATATACAATGAACTTGAAAACTACAAGGTGACGGCAAATATTGCCACCGACGATGCAGATGAGGCGTTGCGAAAGGCCGCAGGGCTGAATCCGGTATCTGTGGTCAAAAAGGGTGGACGCTACTACATAGAAGCGCTGCAGCACGGTAAGTTCCTTTATTCAGGACGCGTTGTCGGCGCGGATGGTGAACCGATGGCTGGTGTGACCCTTATGTTGCTGTCACCGAATGATTCGACGGTCGTGACATATGGCTTTTCAGACAAGGATGGAGGGTTCGCCATACCGTGCGACCGGGCCGGAGTGATTGCCAAACTGAGCTGTGTCGGTTATAAGACGGTCTACCGTCATCTTGACAAATATTCGGTCGGGACACTCATAATGAACGAGGATGCGATTCAGCTTGGCCAGGTCACAGTGACGGCTGACGCTGTCGTCAGGAAACTCGACAGGCAGATTATCATTCCCAACGCCCAGCAACGCCGGGCCTCGACAAATGGAATAAATCTGATTCTGGCCCTGAATATGCCACGGATATCGGTAAGCACCCTCAACAATACCATATATATCGACGGACAGGATGCCGTGCAGTTGCGGATCAACGGGGTAGAGGTCGCCACCGAGGAGGTCCTGGCCCTGAATCCAAGGGATATAACCAAGGTAGAGTATATCGACAATCCCGGATTGAAATACGGAGGAGTCAAGGCTGTCATGAATTATATCGTGAAATATCGTACGGTCGGAGGGAATGTCAACGGAGACTTCTCTCAGGCTGCCAATTACGGAGGGTGGGGCGGCTACAACCTTGCCGGAAGATACAACACCGGGAAATCGATGCTGAACGCGGTGGTGAACTGGGAACGGCGCGACAATGACTGGATACGGGAAAATGAGGAAACCTATCATTTCTCCGACAAGACGGTGACCAACCGGGAGGTAGGTGACAAGACCCCTTTCAAATATGACCAGGTAAAGACCTCGTTAAGGTATGTATGGCAGGATGCCGACAAGCAGATGCTCAGTGTGAATTTCAGGCATTATCACAAGGATGAACCTAACGCATTGTCAGACCGTAACAGCATATTATATCAGGATGGCCGGGAATACCATATTTTCGACAATGCCACCACGCGCCTTGATATTCCGTCGCTTGACATCTATTATCAGCTGAATCTGCCCCGTAAGCAGAACCTTTATTTTGATGTCGTCGGCTCGTACCTCGACAGCCGTAACAATCACAGCTATCGTATGAGCCATGGCGATATGGTGGTAGATGCGTTCGAATCCGACATTGACGGACGGAAATGGTCTCTGTTTGCCGAGGGAATATATGAACGTGAATTTGGCTTTGGAAAAGTGAGCGGTGGAGTAAGACAGAGTCAGGAGTGGATGAAAAACCTCTATTCCGGGACTGAGGGGCGTGAAGTCAGGATGAACTCATCCCAGACCAATATGTATGTCGAGCTTCAATCCCGAATCAGACAGTTAAACTATTCCGTAGGTCTCGGCGCGTTGCGCACAAACAGCAGCCAGGATGGGCGGAATCTTGAAAAATATATCTTCAATCCACGTCTTAACTTTTCGTGGGGCGGGGTGAGAGGGCTGTTCCTGCGGTTTTACGGGGAAATCTCCGGATATGCCCCTTCGCTGGCATATTTAAGTTCGGTCACACGCCAGATAGACGCATATCAGCTCAGGCGTGGAAATCCGAACCTGAAGACGGTCACATATTACAGCGCACAGTTTATGGCAAACTGGGACTTCTGTAAATTCATGGGGATAGGCTCGATAGCCATATACAATTATGACCATAGGCCGGTGATGGAGCAGGATGTGGCCGAGGATAACCTGATAGTCAGGACGGTTGACAACCAAAGAGGATTCCACCGGCTCAACTGGCATACCTGGCTGTTTGTCAAGCCCTTCAAAGACTACGTCACATTAAGGTTCACCACCCTCTATCAGCGGTTTGTAAGCCAAGGTAACGGCTACACCCACACGCATTCCAATCTGGGATTCTACGGCGAACTGTTCGCCTCATGGCGTGACTGGTCTTTTATTTTCGAGTTCACGACCGCGAGCAACAACCTGTGGGGGGAGACCCTCCGCATCGGTGAGCGCAACCACCAGTTCACGTTTAGATACAACCGTCAGAAATGGAGCGCCGCCCTATGTGTCTACAATCCTTTCGAGAAGGAGTACCGCCAGACGGTGGAGAACTTTTCGGCAATCGCGCCATATACACAGACCCTCTATTCGGGCAATCTTACTAAGGTATTTCTGCTGAAATTCTCTTTCAACCTCGATTTCGGCAAATCCAAAGGAAACGCCCGCCAGCGAATGTCAAACGAAGATACCGACACAGGTATAATGTCAGGGACGCGATGATGCCCTGAAGCCACAATCCGTCTGGTCAATCCTCGGAATAATGCCGCAGGACACGACGGTAGGAGTTGAAGATCTTTGATTTCGACACGAAGCCTACATACCTCTCCTCCTCATCCACGACGGGAAGGTTCCACGCGCCGGTGTCATCAAAGGTCTTCATTACCTGTTCCATCGAGTCGGAGGTATGGAGCTTGGTCGAGGCGGCTGTCATAAACCGGCTGACATACAATCTCTTGTAAAGGTCCGGACGGAACATTATGTTGCGGATGTCATCGAGCAGCACGACTCCGATGAGATGGTTCTCGCCGTCGATTACCGGGAAAAGGTTTCGGTTTGATTTGGATATGGTGTCTACCATCTGCCTGAGGTTCATGTCGGGGGTCACCGAGAGGAAATCGGTCTCGATTACCGAATTCATCTTCATGAGTGTCAGCACCGCTTTGTCCTTGTGATGGGTCAGCAGCTCGCCGCGACGGGCCAGACGCATAGTGTAGATGGAGTACGGTTCGAAAATCTTGATTGTACCGTATGAGAGGGTTGACACCACAAGCAATGGCAGGAACAGCTCATATCCGCCGGTCATCTCCGCCGTGAGGAAGATTCCCATCAGCGGGGCGTGCATGACGCCCGCCATCACTCCGGCCATTCCCATCAGGGCGAAATTCTTTACCGACAACTCCATGCCGAACCCGAGATGGTTCAGCAGGAACGCGAAGAAGAATCCGGTCATACACCCCACATATAGCGAGGGGGCAAATGTACCGCCGACACCACCGCCGCCGTTAGTGGCTGAGGTGGCGAAACCTTTCAGGGCGATAATCAAACCGATATATATGATGATGAACCAGACATCGCCACGGTCGCCATAGAATATCGAGCCATCCACAATCGACCCTGGGTCACCGTTGAGCAGGGAGTTTATCGAGCCGTAGCCTTCGCCGTAGAGGGGAGGGAAAAGGAACACGAGGGTAGCCAGGATTGCCCCTCCGACAGCGGTGCGTTGCCATTGTTTGAGGAGGTGGCGTTTGAAAAACTTCTCCATCATGTTCATCACACGGGTGAAATAAAGCGATATCAGTCCGCAGAAAATGCCGAGGGCGATGAAGAACGGAAGTCTCTCCATGACGAACGGTTCGCTCTGGACGAAGAAAAATTCGAGGTCGTAACCGGTGAAGATGTAGGCCACGGAGGCTGCGGTGATGGAGGCGATAAGCAGCGGCATCACCGTCACTGTGGTCAGGTCGAGCATCAGCACCTCCAGGGTGAAAAGCATCCCGGCAATGGGGGCCTTGAATATCCCGGCGATTCCGGCCGCGGCTCCGCATCCGACAAGTATCATCAACACTCGCGGGGAGAGTCTGAAAGCCTGTCCGAGGTTTGAACCGATGGCCGCCCCGGTGTAGACAATCGGGCCTTCCGCTCCCACCGAACCTCCGAATCCGATTGTGATTGACGAGGCCACCACGGAGGTGTACATGTTGTGGGGTTTCAGACGGCTTTTGTTCTGGGAGATGGAATACAGGACTCTCGTCACACCGTGGGATATGTTGTCTTTGACCACATACCTTACATACCAGCATGCAAGAAGAATACCTATGCAGGGATAGATTATGTAGAGGTAGTTTCCTCCGTCGACATTCACAAACACCGTCAGTGAGCCGGATATGAAATGAATAAGCCATTTGAGTACCATCGCCGCCAGTCCGGCGAGAATGCCGACGGCCAGGGAGAGAATCATGACAAGGGTCTTTTCCTTGATATGCTTCTCCCGGAGAATCAGTATTTTCAGCCACAAGTCGTGGACCGGTTTTCGCAGACGGTGGGGCAGGTATGGATCACGCATATAATCAGATGAATGTTTTCAGACACCACGGCCTTTGATGACCGTGTTGACCGTATGTAGCAAAATTTTCAGGTCGACCATCAGAGAGATGTTCTCAAGATATATCAGGTCAAACCTGGCACGCTCGACCATCTCGTCGACAGTGGAGGCGTAGCCGTGCTTCACCATCCCCCAGGATGTGATACCGGGGCGCACCTGATGGAGCAACGAGTAATATGGGGCTTTCTTGAGTATCTGGCGGATGAAGAACTCCCTTTCAGGGCGTGGGCCGACAAGGGACATCTCCCCTTTGAGGACATTTACAAACTGGGGTAGCTCGTCGAGACGATATTTACGCATAAAACGTCCGAGACGCGTAATGCGGCTGTCACCCTCGGATGAGAGGCGCGGGCCTGCGGGTTCAGCGTCGGCCACCATCGTGCGGAATTTTATTATCCTGAAAGGCTTCTTATGATAGCCGATTCTTTCCTGACGGTAGAATACCGGGCCTTTGGAATCTCGTTTTATCAGTATCGCGAAGATGGCGAACAGCGGTGACAGCAGAACCAGCGCGGCAGATGACACAAGTATGTCACCCACGCGTTTGAGGTTTTGCGTGGAGTCTGACATCCGGGCCGAGCAGATGTTGATGAGCGGTTCCCCTGCGATGTCTCTGAGATTCTGCAAATGGCTGGCTGGCTGCATGGAGGAGGGGGAGACCAGTATCGGTATCTCAAGAGGGAACAGTCGGTTGAGCACCTCGGAGAAGTCGGCCGTCTTGCCTGCCGAGATACCTTCGGGAATCAGGAGCGCTACCAAGCCGAGTGTTTCTTTGGACGATGCGAGTTCATCAATGGAGAGTACGGGAAGCCCGTCGAAGGTCTCTTTCTGGGTTTCTGCTGAGAAGCCGCCGGGATTGACGAAGGCGACCACCTTATGGCCGCGTCCCGGGGTGGATTCCATACGGTGGCGCAACCGCCGCGCGTCATTGTTTACCCCGATTACCACCATCGGCCGTGTCAGCTTGCCCCGGTTTATTTTTTTGAGGCCATAAGCTGTTATGCTGAGTCTGACAAGGTAGACTATCGAGAACAGCAACGCGAAGAGTATGGCCACAAGCTCGATGTTGCTCGCCCGGTCGGGTATCGGGTCATTCACCAACGCGAGGAAAAATATGATGATTGATCCGATTATGGCAGTCGAGACAGTCGTCAGCAGTTCGTCAAGTCTTGACCGGAAGAGCGGGCGGTTGTAATATCCTGAGAGATAATACAGTCCCATCATCATAAGGGGGAAGAAAATCTGTCCCTGGATTACCGGGTTGATGGAGTAGTAGGCGGAAAATGATGGAATCGTCATTCCCTGGGGAATGACAATCTGGGTGTAGCGGATGATGTTGAACACAAACCAGGCCAATGATGTCGCCAGAAGGTCTCCGACGACATAGCGAATCCGTTGATGTTTCTCGGTAATCATTGGTGGCGGATTGTCATTAGCGGGGTTGTGTCAATCTTCATTCATACCGGCGGGTCAGGGGCGCAGTATCTTGAAAACACCATTGGAGGAGAGTCTCATCACGGTGGATGGCCGTTTGCGCTGGAGGTCATTGCGACGGTAATCGACCACATAGTCTACCCCGTTGATTATCTCCTCCGAGATTTCAGGGAAAAGCGCGGCGGCAGGTTCGCCGGAGATATTGGCTGAGGTTGAGACAAGGGGCCTTCTGAGCTTGCGGCAGAGATTGGCCGAGAAAGCCTCCCGGGTGACCCGGATGCCGACAGTGCCATCCTCGCCGAGCAGTTCCGGGGCAAGCCGGGTTCCCCGGTCGTAGACGATGGTCAGCGGATTCTCTGACACCTCTATCAGGTCACGGGCGATGTCAGGCATAGACTCGACATAGTTACCCACCTCATCGGCTGAGCTGACAAGCACAATCATGGCTTTGTTGTCGGCGCGGCGTTTAAGAGCGTACACTTTTTTCACCGCCTCGGGATTTGAAGCGTCACATCCTATTCCCCACACTGTGTCGGTGGGGTAAAGAATCAGGCCGCCACGTTTGACGATTTCAGCGGCTTTGGCCACCTCTTCGAGCATCTTCTTGTCGGGAGTCGAGGGGTGGCTTATGTTGGTGTCTTTTTTCTTTTCCATTTTGCGCTAACAAAGGTAGCAAATCCCGCGCAACTGACAAAATTATGGTTTCCCGGAAAATGTGTCTGTTCCGTAAGATACGGATGATTCCGGTCAACGGCTGGCACGTTCCTTCACGATACCGTGGCGATAGGCATAGAGCAACCGGGTCAGCTCGTCAATCTGGCTTTGCAGCTCGTGGCCTTTGTCAGTGTCCCTGACGCGCTGGCGATGGTTTGACAGCTCGACAATCTGTGTCGTTCCGAGGATGTCGGCCGCTGAAGATATCGCTTCCTCCGTGGATGTGAATGGTTCGTGCTGCACGAGCTGCAGCCCCCGGGAGTGGTAGACCAGAGTGTAACCGGCAATACCGGTCGTGTTGTGGTAAGCCTTGGCGAAACCGCCGTCGATGACGAGAAGCATGCCGTCGGCGCGTACCGGGCATTCCCCTTTTCCTACCTTCACCGGAACATGGCCGTTGATGATATGGCGATGCTCACCCTTCACGCCGAAAGCGTCGAGAATCATCTCGCAGACCTTCGGATCATCTCGGAGAGTGTAGTAAGCTCCTTTCTCCTCTTTATGGGTCTCCTTGTCGGCGATGAAATAGCGTTCGAAGGTGGTCATCCGGGCCTTGTCGAAGAGGGGAGAGGATGGGCCGCACCACAGATACCAGAAATAGTCGGTGGCAAATTCCTTCCGGTCAGCGGGGGTGTCCTCATTGAAGGCCGCCCTCATCGTCATGCCGACACGGTGAAGCAACTCGCGTCCGCTGTATTTCTTTCCCTCAAGGTCGACCTCCTTGAGTGTGCCGTCAGGATTCAGTGGAACGGAGGCATGGAACAGCAGGTTTGAGTTAATTATGGTGTAGAGACAGCCGTGGGAGAACATCAGGTCGACATGGCGGCGCAGTTTGTCGCTGACCAGGAATGAGTGACGCAGTTTGGTGACGAGGTTTTTCTCCTCAGGGGTGAGACGATAGGGGGCATCCGGGTCGATAGTCGGGAAATTGTTGTCGAGCAAGGGATGCGTGGTACCGTCAATCTCAATCGTCGCGTGGGGGATGTTCATCTTATGGAGCAGCTTGCGATCCTCCATATTCCATTCCGGCCTTTTGTCTATCAATACCCCTTCAAGCTTGAACTGAATTATGGCGATGGCTTTGTGCATCCTCGCGAGGAGCATTCGGCTCTTGTCATCGATGTCATAGTCCTCAGGCAGTTTCGGAAGGAACTGGTTGCAATCATCATCGCCGTAGGTCTCCATCGCGAAAGTTGCCAGGGGCACAAGGTTGATTCCATACCCGTCTTCAAGTGTGGCCATATTGCCGTAACGCAAGGAAATCCTGAGTACATTCGCTATACAGCATTCATTCCCGGCAGCCGCTCCGATCCACAATGCGTCATGGTTGCCCCATTGCATGTCAAACCGTTCGTAGGTCATCAGGCGGTCCATTATTATATGTGCGCCAGGCCCACGGTCGTAGACATCCCCGAGGATGTGGAGCCAGTCGATGCTAAGCCGCTGTATGACCTTTGAGATGGCCACGATGAAATCATCTGCCTGTCCCGTCGATATTATGGTCTCGATGATGCGTGAATAATAAGCCTGCTTGTTGTGGTCGTCATGCTCCTCATGGAGAAGCTCCTCTATTATGTATGCGAACCCCTTCGGGAGGGTCTTGCGCACCTTCGAGCGGGTGTATTTCGAAGAGACCGACCTGCAGACCTTGACAAGCCTGTGGAGGGTGACGTTGTAGAAATCTTCCATCTCCTCCTCCGTCTCCTTGATTTCCTCAAGTTTCCGTTCCGGATAATAAATCAGGGTGCAGAGCCTCCTGATTTCCTCGTCACGCATAGTGTTGCCATAAATTTCATTGACCTTCCGGCGGATATTTCCGGAAGCATTGCGGACGATATGGTCAAACGCCTCATGTTCGCCATGGATATCGGCGATGAAATGCTCCGTCCCTTTCGGCAGGTTGAGGATTGCCTCCAGGTTGATGATTTCTGTCGATGCCGCGCTTACCGTAGGGAAATTCTGGCTCAGGAGTTCCATCAGCCTGAGGTCGTTGGCGAAACTGTCGGGGGTGAAATGATTATGATTATCCATAGCTTGCAGCATTGATTTGGAATGAACCTCCGCAAATGTAGTCAAAATTCCAAAAGGACGCAAACAAAACAGTCATGAATCTTGACAATGCCGGTGGTGACCCCGGGTGCATTGATAGACCAGGAATATGCAAAAGGGAAGCGGCCCGCAGTCTTGTGACAGACTTGCAGGCCGCTTGTTGAGAATATTGTGCTTGAATTAAAGCTCGCTTGCAGGAATCTCGATTTCCATCGACTGTCCTGAGGGTTTGCCGGTGTACTTGAAGATGATGTTGGCGTTGGCCTTGCGGCAAAGCTCTACCATAGCGGCGATGTCTTTGTCAGACCCCGAGAGGATAGCCTGTTTCATAGCGTCGCTCATCTGGTCTTTAGCAGCGGTGAACTGCTGAATTGCGTCAGCTCCGTAGATGGCTTCGTCAACCTCGACATTGTAGACCACATTGTTATCGGCATAATCGATTGATACGATAGACATGCCGTAATCGGCCTGCACGGGACACTGCTTGGTGGCCTCCTCGCAGGCTTTCTTGAGTTCATCCTGGCTTGATGAGCAGGAGGTGATGGCGATGGCGAAGATAGCCATCAGGAAAGAGAAAATAATCGACTTTTTCATATGATATGTTTAAACAAAATGATTGTCAGTCAATATATTAAATGACGAAATCGCTAAAATCACATTAGACTGTTGAGTTTAGCGATTCCGATTGGAGCGGTAAACGAGGCTCGAACTCGCGACCCTCAGCTTGGGAAGCTGATGCTCTACCAACTGAGCTATTACCGCGTGATGTCATATTTTCGATGCAAAGTTAATGCTTTTTTTTTATATGCCAAGGGAAAATGAATTTTATTTTGATTTTTCCAATGGGGCGGTGGACGATGGCCGTAGAGCTAAAACCTTCGGAGAGGATTTGGATAAGTCGTGAAAAAGATGTTACTTTGTGAAACTAATTCTTAACGGGGGTTGTGGCCTCCGGCTTTTCAAACTTATCCTTAACTTAGAATCATGAACAAATTATTTGCCGCCAGTTTATTGGCGGTGGTTGTTGTCCCCTTGCAGGCCAAAGTGACGCTCAACTCTATGGTGGGAGACAACATGGTGTTGCAGCAGGAATCAAAGGCCAGACTGTGGGGCAATGCTTCTGCTTCCGGCACGATTGAGATAAGGCCCTCATGGAGCGATGAGGTCACTGTTGTCAAGACCGGAAAAGATGGCCGATGGCTCGGCACTGTCGATACCCCCTCGGGAAATTTTGACACCCATTCCATCACTTTCATAGATAATTCAGACCGGGACACCGTCACAATCAACAATGTCCTTATTGGTGAGGTATGGCTCGCGTCGGGACAGTCGAATATGCAGATGCCTCTTAAAGGTTACGAGCCTTGTCCGGTGAATGGCGGGTATGATGAGGTGGCGGAGGCTTCAAAACGAGCCGGGTCGATAAGATTCCTGACAGTTCCGCTGACACAAAGTTATCATCCGCTTGACACGGTGGCAGCCTCCTGGGTGGTGCCCTCCCCCAAGACCGCCCCTGAATTCAGTGCTGTCGCCTGGCATTTCGCCAAACGGGTGTCTGATGTGCTGGAGGTCCCGGTCGGAATCGTCAGCGCGGCTTATGGCGGCGCGAGGGTGGAGAGCTGGCTACCGGAAGAGATTGTTAAGGATTATACGGATATCAGTCTTGACCGCGACAGCATCGAGGGGATGGTGCATTGGATGCGTCCCGTTGTGATGTATAATGCCATGTTCATGCCGGTCAAAGATTACACATATAGAGGGATACTGTGGTATCAGGGCTGCTCGAATGTGGACAGCTGGCAGACCTATGCCTCGCGATTGGCCACAATGGTCGGTCATTGGCGCGAGATGATGGGAGAGGGGAATATCCCATTCTATGCCGTCGAGATTGCTCCCTTTGATTATGGCAATGACCGTTCCCCGTATCTGCGTGAAGCCCAATGGGATGCGATAGGTATGATACCCAACAGCGGAATGGTGGCCACAAATGACATGGCTATGCCCTATGAACGTCACAACATCCATCCTGCAGAGAAACGGACTATCGGCAACCGCCTGGGGAATCTCGCGCTCAACCGCACATATGGTCATACCCAGTTCCCGGTTGATGCTCCCCGTTTTAAAAGCCTTGAGCAGGATGGAAACCGATTGAAAGTGGTTTTCGAGGCTCCACGCAACGGTTTGTGTAGAAACTACGACATAAAGGGCTTTGAAATCGCCGGGGAAGACAAGGTGTTTTATCCCGCTGAAGTGGTGGGTATAGACGACCAGAAAGCATTCCTGATTCTTGCATCACCGGAAGTTGAAGCCCCGCGTCATGTCCGCTATTGTTTCCACGATTTTCAGCTCGGCAATATGTGTGGTGCCGATTTCCTCCCCCTTATTCCGTTCCGTAGCGACCGTTGAGGATTGGCTTGAAACTGACTTACTTAGATAACATATATACTGACTCAAAACCAATTATTGTGAACAAAGCATTTGCAATTATCGTGATGGGAGCTGCCATGGCGGCTTCCATTGCAGGATGTGGCGGCAAAAAAGCTGCCGATGTGGCCACCGTGGAGGGGGAGAATGATACCCTGACAACTGTCTCTCAGCTACACGTCGACGGATTGTTTCTCAGAAATGCCGCAGGAGATACGGTTGTACTGACTGGCCCGAGCCTCGGATGGCATTCCAACTGGGGACGTTTTTACAACGATTCGACGGTCATGGCCTTCAAGCAGAAATGGGGAGCCAACATCACCCGCGCGGCTATCGGTGCCCACACCTCAGGGGATGTCGTCAACTGCTATGATGCGGATTCCGCAGATGCGATGACAAAGTTGTATGCTGTGATTGATGCGGCTATCGACAATGACATGTACGTCATCTGTGACTGGCATTCCCACGAGAACCGCCTGGAGGATGCAAAGAAATTCTTCACGGCTGTGACTGACAAGTATGGCGACACCCCCAATATCCTCTATGAAATCTGGAACGAACCGACAGAAGTTCAGTGGCAGGAAATCAAGGACTACGCCAATGAGCTGATACCTGTCATCCGGGAGAAAGCACCCAATTCGGTGGTGATTGTCGGCACCCCGAAGTGGGATCAGGATGTCGACATCGCATCCGAGTCACCGCTGGAGTTTGACAACCTGCTTTACAGTCTCCATTTCTACGCCGCAAGTCATGGCGATGAATACCGCGACAAGGCGATGACAGCCATTTCCAACGGGCTTCCGCTTATAATCTCGGAATGCGGCTCGATGGAGAACACTGGTGACGGCCCGATTGGTTATGAATCATGGGAGAAATGGGTCAAGCTCGCCGATGACAACAAACTCTCAATGCTGATGTGGGACATAGCAGACAAAAACGAGACCTGTTCGATGGTCACCCCGGAAGCTTCCGACAACGCCATGAATTGGACTGACGACCAGCTCAAGGAGTGGGCGAAACTGGCGATGAAGACCGTCCGCACCCGTAACGGCGCGAACTGACCATATTAAATTAACTCGTTATAAAAATTATGCGTCCTTGGTTTTTCTAACCGGGGACGCATTCTTTATACTATGTTAGTGGGGATTGATGTGTGCTGTTTTTGCGGTATTGTGCGGGAGTCATGCCGTACAACTTGTTGAAATGGCTGTAATAGGTCGCACGTCTTATATAACCCGCACCTTCGGCAATAGCGTCGATGGTCCATTCCGGATGTTGCTTGATGAGCAGGATGGAGTATTCCACTCTTAGCTTGTTGATATAATCGTTTGGTGTCAGGCCTGTGTTTTCCTGAATCAGCTGCATGATTTTCCCTCGCGACACTCCGCAGGCTTCAGCAAGGGAGTCCCGGTTAAGGTCGGGATTCGTGAAAATCCTGTCTTCGCGAATCTTTTGTTCGATTTTCTGGAATTCGTTTTCTCCCGAGGGAATATCTGTGCGGATTTCTTTTTTTGCAGCGAGCAATTTCTCACGTTGTGTCTGGAGCTCATCAATCTCCTGACTTCGTCACCTAAAAAACAGCAAACACTTAATTGATTAATTGTCAATTGTTTTGTAAATTTGCGTACCCTAATTTGGGGTACGCAAGCTGTTTTTTACCATGTTTATTAAGAAAAAGAAGAATCGCTCTGGAACGATCAGCGTTGTAATCGCCGAAAAAATCTCCGGCAGATATTCGGAGCTGACCACTATCGGCATCGCAAGAGATGAGTCGGAGATTGAAGATATCGTAGCCAAAGGCAAGGAATGGATCGATAGAGAGCAACAGCGCTGATCTGTTCGGCGATGAGAGGATAAGGTGCGAGCAGGAACGGATGAATGCCGAGCAGCTTTTGAACAGCATAACCAATATCACCATTGACGGAGCTGACCTGATACTTGACAGGGTATTTGACAATGTGGGGTTCAACTGTATCGAAGATGATGTATTCCGGAAACTGGTCAAGGCCAGGTTATCTTATCCGGCAAGCAAGGCTGCTACGGCGGAGTATCTCAAGAACCATTTTGACGATGACGTGAGCCTGTCGAAGATTTACCGCTATCTTGACAAACTGAGCGACAGTCAGCACCATATCGTCCAGGATATTAGCGTGGAACACACACGGAAGATACTTGGCGGTCATATCGGGGTTCTGTTCTACGATGTCACCACGCTTTACTTTGAAGCTGATTCTGAGGACGAATTGCGTAAGACGGGCTTCTCCAAGGAAGGGCGCCACAAGAACCCTCAGATAATATTGGGACTTCTGGTAAGTCTCGGCGGCTATCCGTTGGCCTACTGCATCCATGAAGGCAACAAATACGAAGGGCATACGATGCTTCCGGTCGTGACGGAGTTTGTCCACAAATACAGTCTGGAGGACTTTATCGTAGTGGCCGACTCTGGACTGATGAACGGTGACAATATCGCAGATCTCGAGGCAAACGGATACAAGTATATAATAGGAGCCAAGATCAAGACTGAGAGCAAGAAAATCAAGGAACGGATACTGAACCAGCCCAAGGATGACCGCCGGATGGTGGAATACGGCAAGGGCGACGGCAGGCGGCTGCTGGTGGGATATACCGACGACCGTGCCCGCAAGGATGCCTATAACCGCGAGAAAGGAGTGCGCAGGCTTGAAAAGGCATACCGCAGGGGAACACTCACAAAAGAAAACATCAACAAGCGCGGTTATAACAAGTTCCTTACAATGGAGGGCGATGTGAAAGTATCGATTGACTATGACAAACTCGAAGCAGACACGAAATGGGACGGCCTCAAAGGGTATCTCACAAATACCGACATACCTGCTTCACAGGTATATGCCGCATACCACAATCTATGGCACGTGGAGCGGGCATTCCGTATATCCAAGTCCAAAATAGAGATACGACCTATGTTCCACTTCACAAGAAAGCGAATCGAGGCTCACGTATGCATCTGTTTTGTGGCTCTGAAAGTATACAAGGAACTGGAACGCCTGTTGAAACTCTCGAATATAAACATGAGCGTCGATAAAGTTCTGGCACTTGCTCAGTCCATCGTTACAATACAACTTACTCTACCACAAAATAAGCAAACCATCTCCCGCACCATGCTCATGAAACGACATCAACGCATCGCCACTCTATTCTCGGATGATTTTTGGGGTACGCATTGACGAAGTCAGGAAAAAGATGCGTGCTTGGTTTTTCTAACTGGGGACGCATCATTTTTATCAGTTGAGCGGGGATTGATGTGTGCTGTTTTTGCGGTATTGTGCGGGAGTCATGCCGTACAACTTGTTGAAATGGCTGTAATAGGTCGCACGTCTTATATAACCCGCACCTTCGGCAATAGCGTCGATGGTCCATTCCGGATGTTGCTTGATGAGCAGGATGGAGTATTCCACTCTTAGCTTGTTGATATAATCGTTTGGTGTCAGGCCTGTGTTTTCCTGAATCAGCTGCATGATTTTCCCTCGCGACACTCCGCAGGCTTCAGCAAGGGAGTCCCGGTTAAGGTCGGGATTCGTGAAAATCCTGTCTTCGCGAATCTTTTGTTCGATTTTCTGGAATTCGTTTTCTCCCGAGGGAATATCTGTGCGGATTTCTTTTTTTGCAGCGAGCAATTTCTCACGTTGTGTCTGGAGCTCATCAATCTGCTGGGCTGCGATTCTGTTGCGTCTGACGGTTCGGCGGTATTGAAGCAATAATATGAGAAGAATGACCAGTATAAGTACCCCGATACCGATGGCGGCAATCATCATTGTATGTTTCCTTTGCGATTCAGCCCTGGATTTCTGTAATTCAAGTTCCTTTTCATTGAGGAAGAACACTGTGGCCAGCTCTTGCGCCTTGCTGTTCTTCTCCCGTAAATATAGGCTGTCTTGTATGGCGGCCGCCCGTTCAATCAACGAATACCCCTCTTTGTAATTCCCGAGACCATACTCAGCTTTCGCGTTTGACACCAGCAGACTCCGGAAATCATCGTTGATTGTGTCTGACTGGGTGAACAGAGGGAAGAGGGGGTGCGTGAAATCCAATACCGTTCTCCATTGACCCGCTTCCATCAGATAATCGGTGATGTAACTCCGGCCTATGACAGATTGTCCGTAAGTGGTTGAGAGGAATTTATCATAAGCATCCCGGGCTTCCTGGATTTTCCCGGCTTTCTGTGCGCAGGACGCGATACGTGCATAGGCATATGCCCTCTGCTGGTCGGTGAAACCGTCCGGCGCACCACCTACTTGGTCGATACGGTCAATCAATGCGAGGCGTTTATATCCTTCCTGCAACGCCTCGTCATATTTATCCTCAGTGTACAATTCTATGATTTTGACTCCATAAGCAGCCGAGATGTTGGCGAGTTCCCTGGCCGTGGTGGCATCCTTCTCGAAAGCGAGAATCTGGCCGAGATATTCATATCCCTGTTTCCTGTGGCCCATATCGAAAGAGGTCTTGACCATTGTGGTCAGGATGTTCAGTTCTCCGGGCTTGTTTCCTTGTTGGCGGGCAAGATTGATGGCATTGATTGCGGTCTCGATACTCCCTTGGTAATTGCCGTAGAAGCCTTGCGCGCAGGAAAGCAACGTCAATGCGTTAAGTTTTTCATTTGGATAGCTGTCAATGGAGTCGCTGTTCAAAGCCTCCATCGCGTAACGTTCGACCAAGGAAAACATCCTCTTTTCGTTATATGCCAGACCGCGCAGCAACGCGATACGAAATGGCGGCAGACCATCAGTATTCACGGCTTCGGCGCTGTCAAGAATCGTCAACACGGAATCGGGATTCTCCACAACCATCTCGCGTAGCTGCTGGGATAAACGTGGATGTCCGGTGGAGGTTTCGGCATAACTTACCAGACCGGTTATAACGAATATGAGTAATATCAACCTTTGCTTCATACCGCAAAATTAGCGGAAATCCGCGATATGTCTGATAGGCGTGTTGCGGAAAGTTCATTTTGCTGCTGATTTAGTAAAACCTTGATATGCAAGATGTAGACAAATATAGTACACGAAAGCGTACAAATTTTTAAGGATTTATCCCTGTGGCTGTTTCGTGACGGACAGATAGAGTACGAGTCGGGGTGTCTGAAATTTGTCGTTGACATTATTCCTCCCGAACTTTGCAGGGTTTAAAAAAGAGATTATGAGGCATTATGCGTTTTTCAAAATTATGTCTTTTTTTGCTGCATTGGCCATATTTATGTCTGCCACCGGCTGCAAGGATGACAATGGGAATAATGACAACCCTGCGACAAATGGGGATTATTCTGTGGAGATGAACCTGTCATTATCATCTGAAGGGGATGAGAATTATATAAGTCCGTTCGGAATTTTTGTGCTGCACGATGGGGAAGAGGCCTCCCACGAGATGGCCCCGTTAAACAAGGACTGGGCCACGACCGTGAGTTATGCTGTTGTGCCTGGGAATGTCGGGGCAATAGTGGTGCCCTCTTTAAAAGAGGGGATTGTCGCTGACAAGGATGTCACACTCAAATACACGGTTAAAATCGAAGTGACATTGAAGCGCGATGGTGAAATCGTGGATTACAAGACAGAGGAACAGACCACTGAAATAACATTCGACGACAATATCACCGCAGACTCAGATTTGTCAGACACCTATCTGTTTGAAGTGACTGCCAATGGAATCACAAAAGCCGCGGATGTCATCCCGAATGATGAGGACTTGCGTAATCCAGAAACTACTCCTGTCAAAGATATGGATGAGAAGAAGGTAAACGGCACTCTCTATCTTGCGTCTGATGAAGATGATGTCGAAGATGAGGAATGCCTTCATGACAATTTCATCGCACGTTTTACCAACCGCGCCGCTTGGCATAATTCTCCTCTCGGCAAGGGTGACTACCTTTATATCAAGGGAAATGACATCAATCGATTTGACAAGACGATAATCAGGGAAAGCCTCGCGGCGGGTACCGTGGTACTTCTTGATGATGTGGCGAATAGCCGTCAGCTTGAGGAGTTCTGTGATGAAATGGGTATATACAATCCTGTCGCCCCGGGTGATGAGGATGGAATTGACAGTTCGATGTTCATTGTGGCTGCTTCCAAGACTCCGTTTTATTCCACTGAGGACAACACCAGTTACCACGGATTGTTTTTACGGGTTTCGACAAGGGCTTTTGACGGTGGTCACATATCGGATTATTCCCAGGGTGTGATTGCCGACAGGGTTGTCGGAATATTGAACGAGATAAATCGGGAAACCGCGTTGCGGGCCAATGGTGCTGTCTCCCGTGCTGACGGCCCGGCTGACTTGAAGACCGTAGTAAGTGCTTACAAGGTGTTCATAAGCGATGATGGATGTCTCCAGACCCGTAAAAAGAGTGATTACAGAGGCAGTTATGCAAAAAATGACACGCAATCAAATGTCTACAATGTGGAATTTGACGTGTGGAATGTGGCGTCTGGCGACCGCAACTATTATTATATCCATCAGGAATTCCTTGGCTCATTTTCCGAATGCTACGCAGGTGTTAATTCAACAGCAGTGACAACAGATGGTTGCCACACTATAGCGAAGGTATGTGAATGGTATGGCGACAACGTAACTATCACCACTGAGCCTGTCGGCACAACCGGATTGCAGATTCATCGTAATTCTCCTGCCACAACCAATACTATGACCACTTATACATCAGGTTTCCAATGGGAACTGAGTGGAGATGTCTCGTGGTCACAGGGAACTGGCTGGGGAGGTGCCGGTCATGGTGGCATATCGGTCAGCACTTCCGAATCTTACGGTAAAGAGGATGTCACGGTGTTGAACAATTGTGTGCCCGGTCGTAAATTGTCATGGACATTCGAGTTGAAACGTCCACACACCTCGTTCCACCTCTTTTGGACAGCCTGCACAAATATGCATGAGGGCGCGGCTGCCGGACGCACAAGCCTTAACACCGGTATGGATTACATCATCTCCTTCCCGAACTCCCAGGCAACTCCGAAAGTGAAGCTGTCTCTTGATGTGACATTACGCAGTTCCGCGGGCAAATGTGGAAAAATATGCGGAGAGCGTACAGACAAAGTCTTATGCGAAAAGATAATCACCCTCCCGGTGGTGGCAAAATAAATCTGATTCAATCACCATAATATCAATCAATAAACAATTATTCAAATGAAAAAGATGTTTTTAAAGGCTATGTCGGTAATGGCCGGCCTCGCAATGAGTGTGTCTCTCGTCGCTTGTGGCGATGATGACAACAGCAAGGATGAACCCACGCCTGCCGATGACAAGGTCGAGACTGTCGAAGTATCCTACGCAGTGGACCTTGGAAAGGCTTACTGGGATTATTTCGACATCACAGTAGAATACACGACCTCTACAGGAACCATTGAGACCAAAACACTCACCCAGGCTTGGAGCGAGAGCTACGAGGTGAGCCTTGCAAATGCTGCCAGCACCTATATCTGCAAGGTTACTGCCACACCCAAGGCCAATCATCCCGAGGTTGTCAGCGGCGTAGAGTATGATCTTTCCACCAAGATCATCGCTGATATTTCCGGAAAGACTAAATCCGGAAAATATGATCCGGACTATGGAAGCCTGGGCTCAAACAAGGGTAATTGGGCAGCTTCCGCTAATGAGTTGAACAGACATCTTGAGAAGACCTCCTGGTCGCTTATTGATTTTAACTGGGTGACTAAGAAATGAGATAACCCATAAAAGAGAAAGGTCCCGCGAATCAGTTTCGCGGGACCTTTCTCTTTTATGGGTTATCTCTGTGGGGATGGGATTTACATCATGCCGCCCATACCTCCCATTCCCCCCATTGCGGCAGGGTTGGGAGCGGGGGTTTCTTCCTTCTTGTCGGCGATGACACACTCGGTGGTGAGGAACATTCCGGCGATGGAAGCTGCGTTCTCGAGAGCCACACGAGTTACCTTGGCCGGGTCGATTACGCCGGCAGCCATCAGGTTCTCGTAAACGTCGGTGCGGGCGTTGTAGCCGAAGTCGGCGTTGCCTTCCTTGACTTTCTGAACAACCACGGCACCTTCGACACCGGCGTTGGCCACAATCTGGCGGAGGGGTTCCTCGATGGCGCGGAGAACGATATGGATACCGGTCTCTTCATCATCGTTGGAGCCACGGAGACCTTCGGCGTTCTTCATCGCACGGATGTAAGCCACACCGCCGCCGGGGACAATACCTTCGGCGATTGCCGCACGGGTGGCGGAAAGCGCGTCGTCAACGCGGTCTTTCTTCTCTTTCATCTCGACCTCGGAAGGTGCACCGATATGGAGGACTGCTACACCGCCGGCGAGCTTGGCCAGACGTTCCTGGAGCTTCTCGCGGTCGTAATCGCTCTTGGTCTGCTCAATCTGGGCTTTGATCTGGGCCACACGGGCAGCGATTTTATCTTTCTCACCAGCACCGTTGACGATGGTGGTGTTCTCTTTGTTGACGGTTACCTTTTCGGCCTTTCCGAGAACTTCGAGGTTAGCTGCGTCGAGACGCATACCCTTCTCTTCGCTGACCACTACACCGCCGGTAAGGATGGCGATATCCTCAAGCATCTCCTTACGACGGTCGCCGAAGCCGGGAGCCTTGACAGCGCACACCTTCAGGGAGCCGCGCAGACGGTTGACAACGAGGGTGGCGAGAGCTTCCTGGTCTACATCTTCGGCGATAATCAGAAGGCCGCGTCCGCTCTGGGCGGTCGCTTCGAGGATGGGAAGCATATCCTTGAGGTTGGAAATCTTCTTGTCATAGAGAAGGATGTAGGGTGACTCCATCACGCACTCCATTTTCTCGCCGTCGGTGACGAAATAGGGGGAGATGTAACCACGGTCAAACTGCATACCCTCGACGATATCGACAGTGGTCTCTGTGCCCTTTGCCTCGTCGACGGTGATGACACCCTCTTTCTTGACCTTCTTCATGGCCTCGGCGATGAGATGGCCGATAGCCTCGTCGTTGTTGGCAGAGATACGGGCGACATCCTCGATTTTCTTGAAGTCGTCACCTACCTCCTCGGCCTGTGCCTTGATGCCCTCGACGATGGCTGCAACAGCCTTGTCGATACCGCGCTTGACATCCATGGGGTTGGCACCGGCGGCTACATTCTTGAGTCCGTGGGTGATGATGGCCTGGGCGAGGACGGTAGCGGTTGTTGTGCCGTCACCTGCGTCGTCACCGGTCTTGGAGGCTACCTCCTTAACGAGCTGTGCGCCCATATTCTGGAAAGCGTCTTCAAGCTCGATTTCGCGAGCCACAGAGACACCATCCTTGGTGATATGGGGTGCACCGTATTTCTTCTCGATGATTACGTTGCGGCCTTTGGGGCCAAGGGTTACTTTGACGGCGTCGGCCAGAGCGTCAACGCCTTTTTTCAGCTCTTCGCGAGCCTTGATATCGAATTTGATTTCTTTAGCCATTGTGGTATAGTTGTTGAGAGAGTTTCTTGTTTTTGGGTTGTAGTTTCAGGAATTATTCAAACACACCGAGGACATCGGCCTGGCGCATGATGAGGTATTTCTCCCCGTCAAGTTCGATTTCGGTACCGGCATATTTGCCATACAATACCTTGTCACCTTCCTTGAGAATCATTTCTTCATCCTTGGTGCCTTTTCCGGCAGCGATGATGGTGCCTTTGAGGGGCTTTTCCTTCGCGGAGTCGGGGATGATGATGCCTGAGAGAGTGGTTTCTTCGGCCGGGGTGGGCTGAATCAGCACGCGGTCGGCCAGCGGTTTGAGTTTCATGATTGAGTTATTGTTATTTTAGATTTTCAATTGTCATTGTGGATGGGATGGGCAACCTTGGTGTCAAGGTCTGCTTCCCGACTTATGATATCAGCGAAAACTGTGCCAAACTTGCATAGACTGCCAAAAGCTCGTCAGTAAATCTGCCAAAATAACAATTATGGCAGATGGAAAGTTTTATGGCGAAGTGCTCTTGACATATTACTTTTCTGGATTGTTAAATCAACTTGTTCATCCATTTGAAATATTTGATTTTCGAGATTTGCGTACATAAAAACGCAGACATAATGCATAGGAAAAAGATGATGAGAGTAGTTGTCGCCGATTTTTCGAGAGGGGCTCCGTATATTTTACCGTAAAATGCTCCATAAAATGAGATAATAAAAATATGTGTGAAGTATATCCATGCGCTCATTTTCCTTATGGTAAAGGAGATTCTGTGTGATATGCGGGGTCTCCACTTTAATGCCAACGTAAATATGCCATAGGCGGAAAGAATGTTGCCTAATAATCCTACCTTGAAATATGAAACTGAGTCTGGCCAATAAAAGAGGAGATATCCAACCATAATAATACATATAGATGATAGAAGACCTGAGCTTGCTTTTGTCATTGCAAGATAACCTCCCAACAAGAAAAAGATGAATCCGAACAGAATCATTGAGATGCAACAAACGTGGGATTGTATATAATATAACCATTTTATCGGAAGCAGATAATTGGGTAGCAGAATATTTTCACATCCATTGAGTAACATAAGCAAGATTGATATTATCGAAATCAACCAAAGAAAATCAGAGGGTCTCCGTCGGTTGATGTAATAATATGTTATGAAAGCAATGAAGAATGGGGTGAAACCAATAATAGACCATAAATACCAATAGACATCATAGCCAATGAGGAAAAACCATTCTAAAAAATTAGCAAAACTTGATTGAAATGGCATTCCGCACATCAATAAACATATATATCTGCTTATGCACCAGAAAATATATAATAAGGCCATCTTCCTCCAATATCGCAATATCGGTTTGACTATGGAAATATTTTCTTTAGTCGTTAAGTTGTGGTTGATTTTTTTGATAATGAAGAATCCCCCCGCGGTGAAAAAGAAAGGTACCGCATTCATACAGAAGAAATATGTCACCCTTCCCCAAAAGCTCTCGTCAATCAGATTATGTAACCAGTGAGTATGTAGGAAGAGGACGCAAATGGCAAAAAAGAATTTTAATAAGTCTATTGCAATTAAATCTTTCTTTGGATGGCACGAAAGATTATTGTCTATTTTGATTGGCATATTTCTATCACTCAGGGAGTGACGGCTTATATTTAAGTTTGACAATCTTCAGATAATCAATGATGAGGGAATGCGGACAGCATTCCCTCATCATTGAACGGTTAAAAGGTCAACAGATATTTTTATCTGAGAGTACGGATAGCATATGATTAAGATTCAATCTCCGGCTGGGCCTCTTCGGCGGCGGTGGGTTTCAGCCAGCGGTCGAGCCAGCGGAAGAAGACACGCTGCCACATGATGGCGTTCTGGGGTTTCAGAATCCAGTGGTTCTCGTCGGGGAAGATCAGCATCTCGGCGGGAACACCACGCAGACGGGCGGCGTTGAAGGCCATTTCTCCCTGTGAGGAGAGGATGCGGAAGTCATATTCGCCGTGGGTTACGAGGATGGGGGTGTCCCAGTTGTCGACGAATTTGTGGGGAGAGTTGGCGAAGGTGCGCTGGGCGACAGGATTGTTCTTGTCCCAGAACGCGCCACCCATATCCCAGTTGGCAAACCACATCTCCTCGGTCTCGAGATACTGGGCTTCCATATTGAAGATACCTGCGTGGGCGATAAAGGCTGCGAAACGTCCCTGGTGGATACCGGCGAGCATATATACCGAGAATCCGCCGTAGCTTGCGCCGACCGCGCCGATATGTGCGCCGTCAACATAGGGCTGCTGCTTCATATAGTCGACTGCCGAGAGGTAGTCCTGCATGTTCTGGCCGGGATAATCGCCTGAAATCTGGGCGTTCCATTCGGTGCCGAAGCCGGGAAGACCGCGACGGTTGGGGGCAATCACAATGTAACCCTTGGAGGCCATCAGCATGAGATTCCAGCGGTAGCTCCAGAACTGGCTTACTGCCTGCTGGGGGCCACCCTGGCAATACAGGATGGCGGGATATTTCTTGGTCTTGTCGAATTTCGGGGGATAAATTACCCAAGTGGTCATCTCCTTGCCGTCGGTGGTGGGCACCATCACCTTCTCCATCTTGGGAGCGTCAATCTGGCCAAGGATATCCTTGTTTACCTCGGTGATGGGGGTCGCCACATTGTTTACCACAGAGAAAATCTCGTTGGGGTAGAGGAATGAGTGGCGCATTGTGATGAGGGTGTTGCCGTCGACCGGAGCGAGGGCCGCGTAGTCGCAAATATCCTGCTTGCCTGTAACGAAGTCAACCTTGTGGCTCTCCACGTCGATGGAGAAGATTGGGGTTACACCCTGGTATGCGGCGATGAAATAGAGCTTTTTGCTGTCGGGATACCAGGCAATCTGGTCGGCCGTGTAGTCCCAGTCGGCTGTCAGGTCGGTCTTCTCGCCGGTTGCCATATCCATCACGAAGATGCGGTTTTTGTCGCTCTCATATCCGTCATGCTCCATCGAGAGCCATGCGAGCTTGGTGCCGTCGGGAGAGAAGGCGGGATTTGTGTCATAACCCATCATACCCTCGGTCAGGTTGCGGGTCTCGCCGGATTCGAGATTGTAGCAATAGAGGTCAGAGTTGGTTGAGACGGCATACTCCATACCCTCTTTCTTGCGGCTGACATATACAAGTTCGCGCGAGTCGGGAGACCAGGCGAATGACTCGATGCCTCCGAAAGGTTTCATCGGGGACTCGAACCGCTCACCCTCCATAATGTCCTTGATGTTGGTCAGGCGGTAGTTATCGAAATCGGCGATGAAGGGGTGGGGGATTTCTGTAACCCATTCGTCCCAGTGCTTGTACATGAGGTCGTCGATGAGACGTCCGGTAGCCTTGGTGAGGTCGGGATAGACATCCTGGGCGGTGCGGTTGTATTTTACTGTGGAGACGATGACAACTTTCTTCCCGTCAGGGGAAACCTTGAAACCGCCGACACCGTTCTCAAGACGGCTTACCACACGGCGGTTGGAGCCGTCGGCGTTCATCACCCAGAGCTGGGGTTTGCCGTCATGGGCTGCCACGAATGCGATTTTGCGGCCGTTGTCAATCCAGACAGCCTCTGCTTCTGACATGGCTGTCTTGGTCAGACGCTTCACGTCGGAGCCGTCGAGGTTCATGGTGTACAGCTCATTGTTGCTCTTGTTGAGTTCGACGCTTTCATAGCTGACACCGTAGAGGACTTTCTTTCCGTCGGGTGACACCTGAGGGTTTGACACACGCCCCAGGGCCTCCAGCGCATCGATGTCGAAGATGCCTGTGGCTGACGTGAAGTCGGGCTTCTCAATCATTTCTTCCTGTTGTCCGCAGCTTGTGGCGATGGCCATCAGCGACGCGGCTGCGACGGGCAGAAGGGATTTGTTCATGGTGGTATGCAGTTAAAATTTGATGACTGGAATCGGACCCGGGGTGAAACCGGGCGATTCTTCACGGCAAAGTTAACGAAATTTCGCTGATTTTTTGTAATTTTGCGGGCAAAATGAACTTTATGAAAGAATTAGCCTCCAAATACAACCCCGCAGAGGTTGAAGACAAATGGTATGCCTACTGGATGGAGCATAAACTTTTCAGCTCCAAGCCTGACGCAAGGGAACCCTACACAATCGTAATACCCCCGCCAAATGTCACCGGTGTGCTTCATATGGGCCATATGCTCAATGAGACCATCCAGGATATCCTCATCCGCCGTGCGCGTATGCAGGGGAAGAACGCATGCTGGGTGCCGGGCACCGACCATGCCTCAATCGCCACCGAGACCAAGGTAATCGCGAAACTCGCCGCCCAGGGCATCAAGAAGACCGACCTCACCCGTGAGGAATTCCTCGAACACGCCTGGGACTGGACCCGTCATCACGGGGGAATCATCCTCCAGCAGCTCCGTAAACTCGGTGCTTCCTGCGACTGGGACCGCACGGCGTTCACAATGGATCCCCTTCGCTCGGAAGCTGTCACCAAGGTTTTCTGTGACCTCTATGAGAAGGGGCTGATTTATCGTGGTCTCCGTATGGTCAACTGGGATCCTGTCAACCGCACCGCCATCTCTGACGATGAGGTGTACTTCGTTCAGGAGCAGTCGAAACTCTATTACCTCCGTTATTATCTGGCGGAAGGGGAGACCTCCGATGCTGTCAGCGAAGAGGGTGGCAATGTCGTCCATATCGACAAGGATGGCCGCAAATATGCTGTTGTGGCCACAACCCGTCCCGAGACCATTATGGGTGACACCGCGATGTGTATCAACCCCAAAGACCCCAAGAACGCCTGGCTCAAGGGTAAGAAAGTTGTCGTGCCTCTCGTTGGCCGTGTGATTCCGGTCATCGAAGACCGTTATGTGGAGGTGGACTTCGGTACAGGCTGTCTGAAAGTGACCCCGGCCCATGACAAGAATGACTATATGCTCGGAAAGACCCACAACCTTCCTTCGATAGACATCTTCAATGAGGATGCCACTTTGTCGGAAGAGGCCGGGCTTTATGTCGGTATGGATCGCTTCGAGGTCCGCGACAAAATCGCCGAAGATCTCGAAAAGGCAGGCTTGATGGAGAAGGTCGAGGATTACGTCAACAATGTCGGCTTCTCGGAGCGTACAAAGGTGGCCATCGAGCCGCGTCTCTCGCTCCAGTGGTTCGTGAACATGAAGCACTTCGCCGACATCTCCCTCTCCCCTGTGATGGACGACATCATCAAGTTCGTGCCGGAGAAATACAAGTCGACATACCGTGTATGGCTGGAGAACATCCAGGACTGGTGTATCAGCCGTCAGCTCTGGTGGGGACACCGCATACCCGCCTACTATTATACCGATCCCGCCAATCCCGACAAGGAGAACTTTGTGGTTGCCGAGTCGCTTGACAAAGCCCTGGAAAAGGTTCACGCCATCACCGGCTGTCAGGACATCTGCGCGTCAGACCTCACACAGGATGCCGGCGCACTCGACACATGGTTCTCCTCCTGGCTGTGGCCCATCACCCTCTTCGATGGTATCAACAACCCCGGCAACGAGGAAATCAGCTACTATTACCCGACCGCCACACTTGTCACCGGACCCGACATCATCTTCTTCTGGGTGGCCCGTATGATTATGGCCGGATATGAATATATCGGCAAAGAGCCGTTCAAGAATGTCTACTTCACCGGTATCGTCCGCGACAGCCTTGGCCGCAAGATGAGCAAGTCGCTCGGCAATTCCCCCGATCCGCTGGAACTGATTGCCAATTTCGGAGCGGATGGTGTACGTCTGGGCCTTATGCTTTCCGCACCCGCCGGAAACGACATTCTCTTCGATGAAAAACTTTGCGAGACCGGACGAAACTTCTCCAATAAGCTCTGGAATGTGTTCCGTCTGATTGCCGGATGGCGTCCTGAATCCACAGAAGCCGCTTCCTCCAACGGACTGACTGCCGCCGACAAGGCTGCAATCGACTGGTTCAGCTCGCGTCTGTCAGCAGCCGTGGCCGAAGTGAATGACCTGATGGAGAAATTCCGTATCTCCGAGGCCGCAAACCTCCTCTATCGTCTTATCCGTGACGATTTCTCCTCCTCCTACCTTGAGATGGTGAAACCGGCATTCGGAACACCGATTGACAAGGAGGTTTATGACCGCACTGTAAGTTTCTTCGATGACCTCCTGCGTCTGCTCCATCCCTTCATGCCGTTCATCACTGAGGAAATCTGGCAGAACCTTGAGGAGCGCCGTCCCGGCGAGTCCCTGATGGTGCAGATGATGCCCCAAGCGACCACAACCGACACCGCGCTGCTGAAAGAGATGGATTTCGCCCTTGAACTCCTGACCGCTGTCCGTGGTGTCCGCGCGTCGAAGAATCTTCCCCAGCGCGACGCGTTGCAGCTCCTTGTCATCAACCGTCCCTCCGGACTCTCGGCCGGTGTGGAGGCTCTGGTGAAGAAGCTTGCCAACCTGTCAGAAATCGTCGCCGACTCTTCCAAGCCTGAGGGACCTGCCGCCGGATTCATTGTTGACACCACTGAGTTCGCGATACCTCTGTCAGCAAACATCGATGTCGAGGCCGAACGTGCCAAGATTGAGAAAGAGATTGCATATCATAGCGACTTCCTCCGTAAAATCGAGGCCAAGCTCGCCAACGAGCGTTTCGTCTCGAAGGCTCCTGCGGCTGTCATCGAAGCTGAACGTCGCAAGCAGGCCGATACCATCGCCCGTCTGGATGCCCTCCGCGCATCTCTGGCGTTGCTCGGCTGATACATTGACTGAAACAATACAGATACGACAATCCCCCGGTTCGCGAACTCCGAAGCGGGGGATTGTCGTAGTAGTAGTATATGTATTAGAGGGGAATGGAATTACTTGAGGGTACCGTTTTCAGCCTGCTGAATCATCTGCTGGTTGGCGGTGATGTAGATCTCCACACGACGGTTCTGGGCACGTCCGGCAGGTGTGTCGTTTGAAGCGACATAGTCGGCCATCGGGATTCCCTGATAGGTCAGACGGGTGGGTGAGATACCGCTGTCAACCAGGAAACGGTCTACAGCCAGGGCACGTCCGTCGGCCACACGGGTGTTGACTTCGAGTGAGCCGGTATTGTCGGTGAAACCGAAAATCTGCACGTTGGTCTCGGCGTTCTGCTTGAGCGATGCAGCGAACTGGGCGAGTTCGGTCTGTGCGCTTGCGCTCAGAGTTGTGCCGTTGGTGGGGAAGAGGATTCCGCCGGGGAAGGTCACCTTGATGGCGGCCAGACCGTTCTGGTCATCCACACGCTCAACCTGTGCGTTCTGGAGCTGTTCCTCAAGCTGTTTTGCCTGCTTGTCCATACGGTTGCCGATGAGTGCGCCTGCGCCGGCACCTACTGCGGTACCGATTGCAGCACCGATACCTGCGCCTTTGCCGCCACCAATCAGTGCGCCGAGGCCTGCACCGAGTGCGCCACCGCCGCCACCGCCGATGAGTGCGCCTTTGCCGGTGTTGGTCATTGAATTACATCCGGTAAGCAGCATCCCTGCCGCAACCATACCGAGGCATAAAGTCTTTAACGCTTTCATACTTAGATAAATATTTAGTTGATGTTAAGTTTCAGTCTTGTTGCATGTCTACGTTTGACGCAACGTGACGGCAACATGTATTCGTTACTATTGGAAACAATTGAATTGCGTCGATAGTCGGGAATCGGTGCAAAGTTAACGAAATTTATATAAAATTCATCATCCATTTTTATAAAATTTGGAAAAGCAGAATGAGTTAACTAACTTTGCACCCGAATTGTTATACCCTAATAACAAACAACACTTATCAACCATGCTTAAGAAAATTCTTTCGATTTCCGGCAAGCCCGGACTCTATCGCCTTGTAAGCCAGGGCCGCAATATGCTCATCGTTGAGAACATCGCCACCGGTCGCCGTCAGCCTGCCTACGCTTCCGACAAGGTCGTGTCTCTGGGTGACATCGCCATTTACACCACTGATTCAGACACTCCCCTGGCTGATGTGCTGGAGAAGGTGAAAGAGGCCACCGGCGGCAAAGAGGTGGATGTGAAGGCTCTCGGAGATGATGCCAAGGTACGCGAATATTTCAAGACAATCCTCCCCGACTACGACGAGGATCGCGTCTACACCACCGATATTCGCAAGCTCTTCTCCTGGTATAATCAGCTTGTCGCAGCCGGTGTGACCGAATTCAAAGACAACGAAATCGCCGAGGACAAGGCAGCCGAGGCTGCTGAAGCTGCTGACGAAGCCGCCAAGGCATAACGCGATAGGGCAGTGTGCTTGCGTGCAAGCTAGCTGTTGCAAATTGAACGGCGACCTCGATTCCGGAAGGAGTCGGGGTCGCCGTTCAATTAGTCGCCGTTCAATTAAAGGTTATCGTCAGAGACGGTTCGTCTCATAGAACCGGAGGATGCGGTAACGCAGGAGGTATTCAAAGCGGGAAGAGATGCGTGATACCTCCACCCGGAACAGGTTGTTTTTTGCCTGCTCGAATTCGGTGGGGGTGGCGCGGCCAAGGGAATATTTCTCGCGGGTAGCTTCAAATGAGAGCCTTGTTTTCTCCAAAGTCTCCGTGGAGGTCATGTATTTGTCACGCGCTCCGGTGGCCTGGGTGTATGCGAGCTGTATGGTTTTGTAGAGGTCGCTTTCACGGCGGTCGAGTTCAAGCATCGCCGAAGTCTCCTGAAGTTTGGCGCGTCTGACATTGTTGCGGGTCGAGAAGGCATCGAAAATGGGTATTGAAAGCCTGAACCCGAGATATGTGGAGAAATTGTTGCGCATCTGCGGGCCGAACGCCTGGTTCTCGAATCCGGCGACGGTGTAGTAGCTTGAACCGACCGAGGCATCGAACGACAACCGTGGCATATATCCGCTCCGGGCATAGGATATCCGTTCGCGGGCGGTAGTGATACCCTGACGGGCCGACAAAATTGAATGATTATGCTCAAGCGCACGGCTGTAGACAACATCCGGCCCGGGAATTTCAGGATTCTCCTCCTCTATGGGGGCGATGTCGAAGCCCTCGGCTGAAGAGAGCTGGAGCAGGTTGGCGAGATTCACCAATGCCACCCGCACATCATTTTCTGCCGTGATAACCTGCAGGCGGTCCTGGGCTTGTTGGGCTTCAGCGTCATACAGGTATGCCTCAGCTACCTTTCCCTCATTCACCAATGCCTGCTGGCGTTCCACTTCGTAAGTCGAGTAAGCCAGCTGTGATTTCGCGCTGCGGGTGACCTCCTTGTTGTAAAGTACCTGGAGGTATTGGGCCATTATATTGAGGGTGAGGTCATCTTTGGCGGCCTCGAATTCCATCAGATATTGTTGCAAGGATGATTTGGCCACTTTCAGCTGCCTTACATCCGAGAGACCTTGGAAAAGGGGAAGCGACATGTTTACGCCCCATTGGAAGGTGCTGGTGTTGCGGTCGGCGTAAGTGTTGTCGGAGGTCAGGCCGCGTCCGAAGTTGAAGCCTTCCGACGCGGTGGCCGAGAGGGTGGGGAGGAAAGCATCCTTGGCAGATGTCACGTCGAGTTCCGATTGGTCTACCTGCAGTTTCGAGTTCTTGACAGTCAGGTTGTTCTCCAATGCGTAATCGACACAGCGTTGGAGCGACCACACCTCATCGGCGGCAGCTTTGCCGGAAATGCCGATGACGACCAGAGCTGCTATTATGGATTTTTTCATTTGTCAGTGGATTAATTGTTAATCAGTAGGGAGGCTGTTACTTCTGGTCGTCAGCCTTGTTGCCGCGCAGATGTGAGCCGGTGGTGATTGATGCCGGGCCACGCAATTCGACATCGATACCGTTTGAAAGACCGGTCTGGACAGCCACTTTGTCAAAGGTCTGATGAGGATCATTCTCCGGAGAGGTAAGCACATATACGAATGCCGAATCATTGGCATATTCAATAAGACGCTCCGGAACGGAAATCACATTCTCAGCCTTTTCGAGTATCACAGTGGCGTTGGCGCTGTAACCTGCACGAAGTTTAACAGTCTCAGGTGACTGTAAGGCGGCTTTGACTTCGAAAGTGTTGGTGCCGTTGTCATCTGTGGCCATAGGTGCGATTTTCTCGATTATGGCGGGGTAGTCAGAACCTTGGATGGCTCCCACGGCAATGCGGACATTCATGCCCTCGCTGAGCAGGTCAACCTCAGTCTCGTCGATTTTCCCCTTGAAAATCAGGTCGGTCATATCGGCGATTTTGGCGATTGTCGTTCCGTCGTTGAATGTGTTTGACTGAATTACTGAGCTTCCGACCTTCACAGGCACCTCCAGCACGATACCGGTCACTGTGGCCCTGACAAGAGTGTTTGAGCCTTGGGTGTCGAATGCCGACACGCCGTCGCGCACGATGCGCAGCTGGTCGTTGGCCTGGTCAAGTTCCTGCTTGGCCCGTTCATATGCGGCCAGGTCGGTCTCATATTTCTCGCGGCTCTCATATTTCTTGTCATATAGAGCCTTGGTGCGCTCGTAAGTCAGACGTGCTTCCTCCAGTGAGATTTTAGCCACGCGGATACGGCTTTCGGCGGATGAGAGCTGGGTGGCCTCGGGAATTACCTTGATTTTCGCAATGACATCGCCATTGTTGACATGGTCGCCCGGTTCTACAAGAATCTCACTGATGATACCTGAAATCTGAGGTTTGATTTCGATTTCGTCGCGTGGTTCGATGTCACCGGTGAGCACTGTCGTGCGTTCGATGGTGGCGGTAGTGGGAGAGACAAGTTCATAGGTGGTCTCGCGTCCCTTGGAGTTGAGGAAGAGGTACACGAAGGTGCCTGCGAATATGACACCGATTATAGACCACATAATGATTCTGAAAAACTTTTTCATGAGTTCTGGATTGTATGCTGCTGTTGTTTTGTTTATTTGTCATTGAGGGCCTCGATGGGCTTGATACGCATGGCCTTGATGGCGGGAATCAAGCCGGCGAGTGTGCCGAGGATGATAAACACGCCGATTATGACCAACGCCTGCCACAGGGTCATCTGGAATCTCGGGGTGGATGTCTCGTTGGCTGTCAGCGCGGCTGAGATGCCGAGGACAATGCAGGCGAATGATATGCCCGTCATTCCCGCGATTGCTGTCAATGTCACTCCCTCGGACAGAATCTGGACGGTCACGTCGGTCGGCTTGGCCCCGATGGCACGTCTGATGCCGAATTCCTGGGTACGCTCCTTGACGATGACCCACATGATGTTGCCTATCCCGATTATTCCGGCGATAAGTGTGGACAGACCGATGAACAGGGCCAGGAAGGAAATTGCCATGAAGAGGTTGTCTACCTTGGAAAATTCCGCCGATATGTTGAGATACCACAAGGCACTGTTGTCGTCGGGGGATATCTGATGGCGGGAATAAAGCACTTTCCTGATTTTTTCTTCAAGGTTGGTAAAATCCGCTTTCTGGTTACCCACCATCATAATCACATCTACCTTGTCGCCACGGTTGAAACCTTTCTGGAAAGTAGATGTGGGAATCATCACCACGTTGTCGATACGGTCGTTCATCTGTATCTCGCTTGTCTGGTAGGCGATACCGACAATGGTGTAGGAGATTCCATTGACAAGAATCGTTTTCCCGACCGGGGATGTCTCACCGGGGAAAAGCTCGTTGGCGACCTTCTTGCCCACAACCGCCACTTTCCGTTGAAACCTGACATCGGCGTCGTTGATGAAACGGCCACTGTCGATATGTGGAAGCATTACATCCGTGAATTCCTCCTCCACACCCCATACCTGACCGGAAAACGAATGACGGCCGTTACGGAAGCTGACGTTACCTTCGGCTGACTCGGAGGTCACTGTCTTTAGTTCGGGAAGTAGTACACGCAGACGCTCGATATCGGTATGGTCTGCCTGCCAGCGCCGACCTTTGGCATGTCCCATATAGGGGATGGTTGTGGTATTCGGGAAAATTATCGCGCTGTTGGTGGCGAACCCTTCGAAATTCCTTCTCAGCAGGTCTTCAGCTCCACGCGCACCGCCCATCAGGCAGGCGAGCATGAATACCCCCCAGAAGATACCGAAGGCTGTCAGGAAGGTGCGCGTCTTGTTACGCGCAAGGGTCGAACCGATTTCCTTCCAGTTCTCTATGTCGAAAAATGGTATTTTCACTGCAGAATATATGATTTGAGAAACATCATTCGTCGCGGAGAGCCTCGACCGGTTTTACTTTCAGTGCTTTCAGAGCCGGGAACAAGCCGGCCAATGCTCCGGCGACAATCAGCACCACTGTCACCTGTATCGCAATCCGGAGGTCGACATGCGCGTAATCAAACATCCCTTGTCCGACTGTCGAGGCCAGAACTTCGGTCAGGGCTGTGCCCATCACGATACCGATATATCCGAAGAGGGTGGTTATCACTACCGATTCTGTCAGAATCTGGGTCAGAATCTTGACAGGCTTGGCTCCTATCGCGCGTCTGATACCGATTTCATGGGTACGTTCCTTGACAGACACGAACATGATGTTGCTTATGCCGATTATGCCGCTCAAGAGGGTGAGCAATCCGAGTACCCATACCCCGATGTTGAGGATGCCGATGGCTCCCTGCACGGTGAGGGCCTGCGAGACAGCGTTCCATATCCATACTCCCGACTCATCGTCCGGGTCGAAGTCGTGAGCCGAGGCGAGAGTGTGGCGCACATCCTTCTCGATGTTGTCAGCCTGTTCGATTTCAGTGACTCCGTTGAGCAACAGGATTATCTGGTCAAGATTTGTGTTGTCGGACGAGAACACCCGGGCGGTCGAGTAGGGGATATATATGGTGCGTCGATGTGATTCATACACACCTATTACAAGGAATGACAGTCCGGCACATTCGACTCTCTGGCCGACAGCTTTCTTGCCGTCAGGGGGGAACAGCTGTTCGGCATATTCTTTAGGAAGAACCATCACTTTGGCCTTCTTGTCAATGTCGCCCTGAGATATGAAGCGGCCGTCAATCAATTCGAGATTGTTCAGCCCGAGTGCGGAGGGTAAGACTCCGGTGAAACCGGCCTGGACATTCGTGGTATTGGTCGAGACCCCCGACTGGGTGCCGTTGAGTTCGGAGGTCACCTCCTGTACCACGTCGCGCTGCTCATGGCTGAGAATATCGATGTCTTTGTTTTTCAAGTCGATATTCCGTCCCTCACGGTATCCATGGTAGGGTTTCGTTGTGGTTCCGCCCCATATGGATATCTTCTGGCTGTCGCTATTCATCATCTCCTCCTTAAAGGAGCGCGTGATGCCGTTGGCGACACTGACCAGAGTGATGAGCATGAAGATGCCCCACGCCACCGACAGCCCCGTGAGGGTTGTGCGCAGCTTGTTGTGGCGCATGGTCTGGAGTATTTCGTTGGCTAAGTCAAACACGGTGAGGTCAGTTGTGGGTTAAGTTGGTTCCGGAAGGGAGTATGAGGCCGTCGGATATGCGGATGATGCGGTCACACTGTTCGCCGACTCCTGGGTCATGGGTGACGATGACGATTGTCTTCCCATCCTGGCGGTTGAGCTGGCGGAAAAGGGCCATCACGTCGCGGGAGGTGGCGGAGTCGAGTGCGCCGGTCGGTTCGTCTGCGAGAATAATCGAAGGATTGGTAATCATAGCCCGTGCGATAGCCACACGCTGTTTCTGGCCACCCGAGAGTTCTCCGGGGAGATGGTGGGCGCGGTCGGCGAGTCCCATTTTGTCGAGCTGTTCCATCGCAAGTTTGTTGCGTTTGCGACGTGAGACACCTTGATAGAACAGAGGGAGCGCGACATTCTCCACCGCGTTCTTGTAATTGATAAGGTTGAATGACTGGAACACAAAACCAATCATGCGGTTGCGGTATTCGGCCGCCTTGTTTTCCGACAGGTTTTTGATGAGGGTTCCATCGAGAAGATATTCCCCGGAATCATAATTGTCGAGAATGCCGAGAATGTTGAGGAGGGTAGATTTCCCCGAGCCGGACGCTCCCATAATTGACACCAGTTCCCCACGTTCGACATGCAGGTTGATGCCTTTGAGGACATGGAGCGGCACTGCTCCGGGGTATGTCTTGTTGATTTCTGTAAGTTTAATCATAATGGATGAAATATCGTCTCTTTTTGTGGACGTTCATTGACTTTGACGATGAAAGTCGCGGATTGGTTGCATCAGCCCTGAAAAAATTTACGCCAGCCTATTGCATATTCAAACGAATTGCCTTAATTTTGCGTTATAAAAATGAACGCCGGAGGTTAGAGAACCTTCCAATACGGTGGTATTGACTTGATAATGTTAGAAATGATGATATTTGCCACACCAAAGTTGATTGGGAAACTCATCAAATTTTAATGAAATGCCGAGACAACCTCGCTTTCCAATGGCGGGCCCCAGCCTCCTTTCGGGGAGGACGCAGCTTATCCTTCGGGATTCCTGCCAGGCGGATTACAAAGGACTGTGAGAACTCAAAACCTGTCTTTCGGAGTTTCATCGCATCCTTTGATGTGGCATCCTATAACAGGACGACCCCCTCCGGTTTTATCCGGAAGAGGTCGTCTTGTTTGTTTTATGTCAGGGTCAGAATGTGGCGGCTATGGAGAAGCCTATGGAAGGGGTGGATGACGCGCCCGGAGATGGAATCAGCAGGGGTTGTGATTGTAGGCATCCGGGGCCGATTGTGCGGCAGTCTGAGGGGTGGCTTAGCAGTCCGACAACCTCATTGACGGGGTCAAGGAAAAACGCGCATATGTGACCTATGACTTTCGAGCCAAGCACATAATAGTCGCGGTCGACAATCATACGTTTCAGGCGGTAGAATCCCTCACCCATAAGACTGCCTACAACCGGGGTTATGAACAGGTCCTGGTATGAGGGACGTTCCATACAGGCCTCGATGCCGAATTCCCAGCCGATGGTGGAGATACACGCGCTATACAGGAACGATTGCCAGAAATTGAAACCGCATGTTCGCGCCGCCATAAAGTAGGCAGCCCCGGCATATGGGTGGAGGACATAGTTGAATATGAATTTGTCATGGTCCCATTCCGGGCCTTTTTTGAAGATGTTCTGATACCAGCGTTTCCAGAATGGATCCTGACGGAGTTCGGCGCGGTTCCAGGCCGTGGCGTCTTCCGGGAGGCATTCAAGGACGAATAGTGTGCCGACAAAAGCCCCGGCGTATACGGCGGTGTTTATCCACATGCCGTGCCACCAGGGATCGGAATATGTCCAGGATGCGGGACGGGCGTATATTGTCTGGGGGCGTCCGGTGATGGTGAACAGTGTGTCAAGTCCCATAGGATTCCCGTTCAAGGCCGGCGGCTCGGGAGGGGTGAAATCCTCCGAGGGATTCACCTCCTCCACTTTGATTCCGGTCGGCGATGATTTGACGATCAGTTCGTCGTCGGTCACAACCCTGAGCGTGTCGACATCTTGGGCGACAGCCGGGAGGGCCAGTGCTGTCAGCGCGACCCCCATGAGGAATATCAGGAGGGCGAACTTCAGCTTGAGCTTCAGATGCAGTTTCGGATTGATTTTCATTATCCCAGATATTTAAAGAATGAAAGATACATAGTTGAACGTGCTTTATTCCGGCTCGTCCTTGTCGGTTTCGTTTATCATACAACGCAATTGGGGGGAGGTAAGGTTTACTATGGATTGGATTCCGTGGATGATTTTTTTTTGTTAACTTTGTCGCGTGAAGACAGAAATATTCATAGCCCGGCGATTGCGTCTCGCTCCCGGCGATGGAGCGCGGAAGTCACCTGCCGTGGGAATCGCGGTGGGAGGGGTCGCGCTTGCCGTCGTCGTGTTGATGATATCAATGTCTGTTGTCGTCGGATTCCAGGAGGCCATCACCCATAAGGTCACGGGGTTCGAGGCACAACTGACCATAGGCCCTCTCGGACGATATGTCGAGGGGGAGAAGGATGTGGTTGTTTTCGCACCAGCGATGCTTGAGGCTGTCAGTGAGGCGATTCCGGATGGGAAAGTGGCTATGACCATACGTCAGCCGGTGGTGTTGAAGACTCCCGACAACTTTGCGGGGGTAGTGCTAAACGGTTATGGTGAAGGGCATGATTCTTCATTTGAACAAGGAAACCTGATAGAAGGGGCGCTCGGAAAATCCCCAACTGATATAGTTCTCTCCTCATTTACTGCGGGGAAGTTGTCGTTGTCGGTCGGTGACAAAGTCGACGGATGTTTTTTCGTGGATGGCGCATTGAAGCTCCGCCGTCTGGAGGTCTGCGGGATATATTCCAGCAACTTCGGTGATTATGACCGCCTGACCGCCTATGGCGATTATGATATGCTCAGGAAACTCCGCCGGTTAGAGGTGGACGAGGCTGACGCGGTGGAAATCAGAGGGCTTTCAATGGCGGATATTGACTCCGCGTCGAAACGCCTGCAGGAAACGCTGTCCCGGCGGTATGCCTCAGGAGAGCTGACCTCCGGGGTGAATGTCACCACGGTTTTTGATACCGGGGCAATGTATTTCAACTGGCTCGCGTTGCTTGATGCCAATGTGGTGGTGATACTTGTCATAATGAGCCTGGTCAGCGGCTTCACGCTTATAAGCTGCGTTTTCATCCTCATTCTCCAGCGGGTCAGAATGATAGGTGTGTTGAAGTCGTTGGGGGCGACTGACTCCCAGATTCGCCGGATATTCATGTTGCTCGGAGGGCGGGTTATCGGTCTGGGACTCCTTATAGGGAATATTGTCGGTCTGGGGCTGCTTCTGTTGCAGAAGAGTTTCCATCTCATACCGCTTGACCCCGAAGCGTATTTCATCGCTTATGTCCCGGTGGAAATCAACCTCTGGCATATCATAGCCATCAATGGCGGGGCTGTGTTTCTCGGTGCCCTTCTTATGCTTATCCCAGCGTCGCTCGTGTCAAGGATTTCTCCCGCAAAGACAATGCATTATGAATGACTTCTCAATATGAATTTTAACCATTATAAAGAATTATTTTATATCCCGGCTTACTTTTTGGCCTGATTTTTGTTATCTGAGTATAAACCATCATTGAAACGTCGTTTTTTTCAGTGGCGTTTCAATATTTTTGCTAACTTTGCAGTTCAAACCTTTCAACTATTAGATGACTAAAACAACAACTGTCACCCCAGCGAACAATATAACGGATCTGCGTCCGATGATCATAGAAGGCATCCAGGAACGGAAAGGCCGCTCAATCACAGTCGTGGATTTGTCTGAAATCGAATCCGCGCCAGTGTCGGAGTTTATCATCTGTCAGGGCAATTCCAGCCAGCAGGTGGCTGCAATCGCCGACTCGGTGCGTGACTATCTGCTTGATAACTACGGCATAAAGCCTTACAATTATGATGGCTACCGTAACGCCCAGTGGATTGTCATCGATTATGGCGACACGCTTGTCCATATCTTCACCCGCGAGACCCGCCAGCTCTATAATCTTGAGGAGCTTTGGGCGGACGCACCTATAACAGAAATCCCTGATCTCGACTGACCAGTATGGCATCACCGACACCTCAAGGGGGCAGCCCGAAGAAAAAGCCCCAGATAAAGTTCAGCATGTACTGGATGTATGCTGTCATCACGCTGTTCCTTTTCGCGATGTTCTACCTCGATGACAATTCCGTGTCGAAAGAGGTTAACTATTCCGATTTTGAGAACTACATCACAGACTCCATAAATGCCCGCAACCACGGTATCACCAAGATTACCGTGGATAAGAAGAAGGGTGTGGCTGAGGCGCAGCTTTCCGACTCCCTTGCCCGGCAGGTGTTCCATCAGAGCCAGTACAAGGAGGGGGTAGATGCCGGTATCCGTACCACACTTCCCTCTACCGATGAGTTCGCCCGCAAGATAGACGCCTGGAAACAAATCGGTGTCTACACCGGTCCTGTGGTCTATGACGAAGGTTCAGACGTGACTTCATTCCTCTGGACTTTCGGCCCGATTCTGTTGCTTATCGGCTTCTGGTTCTTCATAATGAAGCGTATGAATTCCCGTGACGGGGGAGGTCCTGGCGGTGTGTTCAATGTCGGCAAGTCGAAGGCCCAGATGTTTGACAAGGATGGTCCCGTAAAGGTCACTTTCAATGATGTGGCCGGGCTGTCGGAAGCCAAGACCGAAATTGAGGAGATTGTAGAGTTCCTGAAAAATCCCCAGCGTTACACCAACCTTGGTGGCAAAATTCCCAAAGGAGCGCTCCTGGTAGGCCCTCCGGGAACAGGTAAGACCCTACTTGCCAAGGCCGTGGCAGGAGAGGCCAATGTGCCTTTCTTCTCTATGTCCGGTTCCGATTTTGTCGAGATGTTTGTCGGTGTGGGTGCGTCGCGAGTGCGCGACCTTTTCCAGAAGGCAAAAGAGAAAGCTCCCTGCATCGTATTCATTGATGAGATTGACGCGGTTGGCCGCGCACGAGGCAAGAATCCCAATATGGGTGCCAACGACGAGCGTGAGAACACCCTCAACCAGCTCCTTACCGAGATGGACGGATTCGGCACTAACAGCGGTGTGATTATCCTTGCCGCCACCAACCGTGCCGATATCCTCGACAAGGCTCTTCTGAGAGCCGGACGTTTCGACCGCCAGATTTATGTCGAGCTGCCTGAGCTGAATGACCGTGTGGCGATATTCAATGTGCATCTTAAAGGTATAAAGACCGACTCCACTGTCGATGTCGACCTGCTTGCCCGCCAGACCCCCGGTTTCTCGGGAGCTGACATCGCGAATGTCTGCAATGAGGCCGCCCTTATCGCGGCGCGTCATAACAAGGAGGTGGTGCAGCGAGAAGACTTCATCGCCGCCGTTGACCGAATCATCGGTGGTCTGGAGAAACGTTCCAAGATAACCACCGAGGAGGAGAAGCGCTCCATCGCCTGCCATGAGGCGGGACATGCCACAGTCTCCTGGAATCTTCGTTATGCCAACCCGCTTATCAAGGTGACAATCGTCCCGCGCGGGAAAGCCCTTGGAGCCGCCTGGTATCTGCCTGAAGAACGTCAGATAACCCCGACCCAGGCACTTCTTGACGAGATGTGCGCGACCCTCGCGGGACGTGCAGCCGAGGAGCTGTTCCTCGGACATATATCGACCGGGGCGGCCAACGACCTGGAGCGTGTCACCAAGCAGGCTTATGCGATGGTGGTATACTACGGTATGTCGAAGAATCTTCCCAACATCTCATATTATGATTCGACCGGGCAGGCATACGGTTTCTCGAAGCCTTACAGTGACCAGCGTGCCAAGGAAATCGATGAGGAGGTGTCGCGCATCATCAATGAGCAGTATGAACGCGCCAAACAAATCCTGCGCGAACAGGCCGCGGGCCATAACAAGCTGGCGGAGGTGCTGTTCACCCGTGAAGTGATATTCACCGAGGATGTGGAGAAAATCTTCGGCAAGCGCAAATGGGCGTCGAGAACCGATGAAATCCTTGCTGCCCAGCAAGCTGCTGAAAAAGCTGCCCAGGCTCAGAAAAAGGAGGAGAACTCACCGGAGGATAACACGACTCCCGACGCGGAGGTCGAGGATGTGGAGGCGACAGATGTCTCCTCAGACGCGTCCTCCGCAGACTCCAAGCCGACGGAGCCGACATCGGATGGCAAAACTACGACCCCACCGGCGGATATCCCTCCGATTCCCAAGAAATAACCACCCAAAGACAGGAGTAAGATAAAGCTCAGGCCCGACGCGGAATAGCGCGTCGGGCCTGATTTTGATTTGGAGCAATCGGGGAAAATCGCTAACTTTGCAAGATAAAGTGAACGCAAAAGAAAGGAGAACAAACATGAGAATGTCAGTGGTCCTCAGATTCCTGATTATCGGCCTGATATGGGCCGGTGCATGCGGTGTGCTTCTCGCCCGTATGATAGCCGAGGGTACTGCCATAAATCTTATGACATTATTCCCCATAATAGCCTCGGGGATAATAGTGTTTGTCCCTCTCTACAAGAAATATATCAGGAATGACAAGCAGCGATAAATCAGTCGACAGCAATTATTGTCCGATACTGAGCAAGATAGATTCCCCTGCAGACCTGCGCAGGTTGCCGGTGGACGCTCTTCCGGGCCTTTGCGGTGACATCCGCCGTTTCCTTATAGATTCCCTCTCCACAAATCCGGGCCATTTCGCTTCAAGCATGGGTGCCGTAGAGCTTACTGTGGCATTACATTATGTGTTCCATACCCCTTATGACCGTATCGTATGGGATGTAGGCCATCAGGCTTACGGACACAAGCTTCTGACCGGACGACGTGACAGGTTTGCGACCAATCGTTGTTTCAATGGGTTGAGCGGCTTTCCTAACCCTGATGAGAGCGAGTATGACACGTTTATGGCCGGGCACGCCTCCAATTCCATATCGGCGGCTCTCGGTATGGCGGTGGCCACAGAACTTAACACCGACAATCCTCCGCGCAAGGTGGTGGCGGTTATTGGTGACGCGTCAATTTCCGGAGGGCTGGCCTTCGAAGGACTCAACAACGCGGCCAATACCCCCAACAATCTACTTATAATCCTCAACGACAACGATATGTCGATTGACGCGAATGTCGGGGCATTGCATAGCTATCTCGCTCAGGTCACGACCTCGCGTCGTTACAACAATATGCGCTACAAGCTGTATAAGCTGTTGAAGAAGCTGCATATCGTGTCAGAGAAGCGCAAAGGTTCGATTCTAAGGTTCAACAACTCGCTCAAGGCGTTGCTGGCTCATGAACAGAACATCTTCGAGGGGCTGAACATACGCTATTTCGGGCCGGTTGACGGCCATGATGTGGCCGGACTGATAAAGACTCTTGATGACATCAAGGATATGACCGGGCCTAAGATTCTGCATGTCAAGACGGTGAAAGGTAAGGGATATGCTCCCGCCGAACAAAATCCGGCTGTATGGCACGCTCCCGGAAAATTCAACCCGGAGACAGGGGAGAGGGCTGAGGATAAATCCAAAGCCACTCCTGCCACATTGGGTGCGTCCGCGCCGATGAAACCGCGCAAATTCCAGGATATTTTCGGCCAGACGCTGCTCCAGCTTGCGCGAGACAACAAGAAAATCATAGGTATAACTGCCGCCATGCCCTCGGGAACCTCAATCAACGTCATGCAGAAGGAGCTTCCCGGCAGGGTATTCGATGTAGGTATCTCTGAGGGGCACGCCGTTACTTTCGCGGGAGGACTGGCGAAGGAGGGATTGCGTCCGTTTGTCGCCATTTACTCCTCATTCCTTCAGCGGTCGTATGACCAGATCATCCATGATGTCGCCATTCAGCGGTTGCCGGTGGTGTTGTGTATCGATCGCGCCGGATTGGTCGGGGAGGATGGTGTGACCCATCATGGCCTCTTTGATATAGCGTATCTGCGCCCGGTGCCCTCGCTGGTGATAGCGTCCCCGCGTGACGGCGACACATTACGCGACCTGTTGCTCACGGCATCATTGTATGACGGGCCTATAGCCATCAGATATCCGCGCGGCGCAGGTTCATCCCCTGAGACCGACCGTGTGGCCCGTCGCCTTGAAATCGGCAGAGGTGAGAAACTTGCGGATGGCGAGGATGTCACATTCGTGTCTACCGGGCCGATAGCGTCAGAGGTCTCGAAGGCAATCTCGATTTTAAAGGAGCAAGGTCTCTCGGCCTCGCATTATGATATGACATTCATCAAACCTATCGACCGTACTCTTCTCAAGGAAGCCGCCGAGAAGGGTGCGCCGATAGTGACGGTGGAGGATGGGACGACCATCGGAGGTCTTGGCTCGGCAGTGGAGGAATTCCTGCAAGAGGAGGGTTATCGGGAGATTCCCGTCAGGAAGATTGGTGTGCCGGACAGATTTGTGGCCCAGGGCACGGTCGCCGAGTTGCGTAAGCTTTGCGGAATGGATGGGGAATCCATCGCCCTCCAGGCCGCTTCACTTGTGGCGGCTCCCAAAATCAGTGTCCACGGATGAAGATAGTCATCGCCGGAGCCGGAGAAGTGGGCTCACACCTGGCAAAACTGCTGTCGCGTGAGGAGCAGGACATCATAGTGCTTGACCGTGACAAGGAGAAGCTCAATCGTCTTGACAGTAACTATAACCTGATGACGGTCAGCGGTTCCCCGACATCATTCAATGACCAGAAACGGGCAGGTGTGGGTGATGACTGTGATCTGTTTATCGCCGTTACCCCTTACGAGAACACCAACCTCATAGCATGCGGCATAGCCAAGCATCTCGGGGCGAGGAAGACGGTGGGGCGTATAGACAATTACGAATACCTTGATTCCCAAAACCGAGGCTTTTTCTCGTCGGTCGGAGTCGATCACCTGATTTATCCCGAGTATCTGGCGGCTCAGGAAATCTGCCAGGCTTTACGTCGTCCATGGGCGCGTAACTGGTTTGAACTCCATGACGGGGAGCTGATTCTGGTTGGTGTAAGGGTCAATGACAATGCGGTGCTTGTAGGCAAACAGCTGCGCGACCTTACCTTCTCTCAGCATAATTACCATGTCTCGGCAATCAAACGCCGCCACGAGACCATCATTCCCCGTGGTGATGACGCGATTAAGGCGGGTGACATCATATATTTCACCACCACCCGCGAATATGTCGATGAGATACGCGACATATGCGGCAAAAAGGATTTCAAGGTCAGGAACGTGATGATTATGGGTGGTGGGCGTATAGCTGTGAGGCTTGCCCATCTCGCCTCTGACAAGTTCGACCTCACAATCATGGAGGATGATATGGCGCTTTGCCGCCGGTTGCCGGAGCGTTGTTCGGGCTGCAAGGTGAAAATCATCCATGGTGACGCGCGTAACAATGACATACTCCGGGAAGAGGGGATTTCCAATATGGATGCTTTTGTGGCTCTCACGGAATTCTCCGAGACCAATATCCTCGCTTGTCTGACAGCGAAGGAGTTTGGGGTTGACAAGACGGTGGCCGAGGTGGAAAACATCCAGTTTATCTCCGAGGCCGAAGGGCTTAATATCGGCACAGTCATCAATAAGAAACTGCTTGCCTCAAGCAAGATTTTCCAGCTGCTGCTCGACGCGGACGAGTCAAGTTCGAAGTTTATGGCGCTGGCCGATGCCGAGGTGGCCGAGCTTGAGGCCCGTCCCGGGTCAAAAATCACCAAAGGGCCTGTGATGGAGCTGAAACTGTCGCGTGAAATGACTCTCGCGGGACTGATACGCGACGGCAAGGGTATGCTTGTGACAGGACGCACGGTGATTCAGCCTGGCGACCATGTGCTGGTATTCTGTCTGTCAGGCTCAATCCACAAGATAGAGAAACTGTTTGGATAACAGGAATCCGAAATGGCACGGAAAGAGGCGATAGTAAACTGGAAGATGCTCCTGCGTGTGGTGGGATGGCTCTTGCTGATCGAGGGGGCATTCATGTCTTTTCCGTTGGTAACCACACTCTTGTATCGTGAGGACTATATGCCATTCCTATGCGGGATGATTCTGACTTTGGTCTGCGGGCTGCTTGCCACCGCTGGAGTGAAGCCCACCCGTTTCGATATGGGAAAACGTGAGGGATTCCTGCTGACAGCCTTGGTGTGGGTGGTCTTCTCCTTTTTCGGGATGATACCGTTCATGATGTGTGACTCCCCGCTAAATGTTTCCGACGCGTTTTTCGAGGCGATGTCGGGATTCACGACCACTGGCGCGACCACTATGCTTGACACAGAGGCAATAAGCCATGGCATACATTTGTGGCGTTCGCTGATGCAATGGATAGGGGGTATGGGTATTATCCTCTTCACACTCGCGGTATTGCCGATGCTCAACTCATCGGGGGGAATGCAGATGTTCAACGCGGAGGTGACCGGCATCACCCATGAGAAATTGCGTCCGAGGGTCAGCGCGACGGCCAAACGTCTGTGGCTTGTCTACCTGCTTCTGACCATCCTTCTTTGCATACTTTACTGGTTTGGGCCGATGGATGCGTTTGACAGCCTTTGCCACTCATTGTCAACGATGTCGACAGGAGGGTTCTCGACCAAGGCGGAGTCCCTTCAGGCGTGGGATTCATTGTATGTCAAGGTTGTCACGACCATCTTCATGTTTGTGGGAGGTATAAATTTCGCCTTGATATTCAGGGCCTCCACAGGTCAGTTCAAGGCGGTATGGAACAATGAGGTGTTCAAATTGTATGTGTGGGTTATTGTGGTGATGTTTGTGGTTTTCGATATCGCCATCTTCCTCAATCCCGATGTCCCCAATACGATTGGCTCTCTTACGATTGACCCTCTCTTCCAAATCGTGTCAACCTTGTCGTCGACAGGCTACACGGTCGAGAACTTCGATGGGTGGGGCTCATTCCTTTTGGGGGCTGTGATTATTATGATGTTTGTTGGGGCGTGTGCCGGTTCCACGGCGGGTGGCGCGAAGCTCGACCGGGTTGTGTTGCTTTGGAAAAATTCCCGCAATGAACTTTACAGGTGTATCTATCCCAACCATATCCTCTCAGTGGATGTCAACCGCAACGCCGCAGCTCCGGAGATTATAAACAAGGTGATGGTCTTCCTCAGCCTTTATATTGGTGTCATAATTGTGGGAGGTGCATTATTGACGGTATGTGGCGCGTCTCTTGGCGACGCTTATTTCTCGGCATTCGCATGCGTCAGCAACTCGGGACTTGATGCCGCAATCTCCCAGAATGGAGGAGCTTACGCCCAGATTTCCGACGGAGGGAAGTGGGTGCTGTCATTTCTTATGCTGACGGGTCGTCTGGAGATTTTCACGGTTCTGGTGATTCTGACTCCCCGTTTCTGGCACAAATAATTGTAGTTGGATTAGCAGCAGGCTCAGTCGTGATGATAAGGCTCGTTTCTGAGTATTGTCATCGCGCGGTATATCTGTTCGACGAAAAACAGCCTGACCATCTCGTGGGGGAATGTCATTTTTGACAAGGAAAGCTTCTCATTGGCGCGTGAATAGACCGCAGGGGAGAATCCGTAAGGCCCACCGACGATAAACCACAGCTGCTTCGGGACATTGATGGTTTTCTTCTCGATATATGAGGAAAATTCACGGGAGGTCATTTCCCTGCCACGTTCGTCAAGCAAGACCACTGTGTCTCCCGGCTGTATGCGGGCAAGCATCATCTCACCTTCGGCCTCCTTTTGTTTCTCTTCGGTCAGTTTGCGGGAGGTCTTGACATCGGGCAGCTCCAGGATGTCGAAAGGTATGTAGCGGTTGACTCGACGGCAATATTCCTCGATTCCGGAACGCAGATTCGCGGATGTGGTTTTGCCGACCACCATCAGGGTTATTTTCATGATTGTTTGTTAAGTTGGGGTTTAATTAGTAATTTTGCATTGGAAAATTACCCTATCATTTATGAAAACTCGCGAAGAACTTATAGACGACCTGCTTACGCTTGCGTTCGCCGAGGATGTCGGTGATGGCGACGCCACCACACTCTCGACTATTCCGGCTGACGAGCAGGGCACGCAGCATCTGCTTGTGAAAGAGGAAGGCATCCTTGCCGGAGTTGAAATCGCCCGCAAGGTGTTCGAGAAATTCGATCCGTCTCTCAAGATGACCGTCTATATCAACGATGGCGCTCAGGTAAAACCCGGCGACATCGCTTTCAAGGTGGAGGGCAGCGTAAGATCGTTGCTCCAGACTGAACGACTGATGCTGAATATCATGCAGCGTATGAGCGGTATCGCCACTCAGACCGCCCGCTACCAGGAACGCCTTGAAGGACTCAAGGCAAAGGTCATCGACACCCGCAAGACCACTCCCGGACTCCGTGTCCTTGAGAAGGAGGCTGTCAAAATCGGAGGTGGCGGCAATCATCGTATGGGGCTTTATGACATGATTCTCATCAAAGACAACCATGTCGATTTCGCCGGTGGCATACCCCAGGCTGTAAGCGCGGCCAAGGATTGGATGAAGGCCAATGGCAAGAACCTCAAAATCGAGGTTGAGACCCGAAACACGGCAGAAATCGAGCAGGCTCTCGAAGCCGGTGTAGACCGTATCATGCTTGACAATTTCACTCCCGAGCGTACCGCCGAGGCTGTGAAACTTATAAATGGCCGCACAGAGGTGGAATCTTCGGGCGGTATCACTCTTGACACCTTGCGCGCCTATGGCGAGGCCGGTGTGGACTTCATATCAGTCGGCGCACTGACCCATTCGGTCAAAGGCCTTGACATGTCGTTCAAAGCTTGCTGATATCTCCGGCAAGCTCAGCCAGCGAATACACTATCCTGTCGGCTTTCCCTTCGAGGGATGCCGCAGGATTGGTGGTCGCGAGCGCGATGACATGGCTTCCGGCCCTTCTGCCAGCCTCCAGTCCTTGGAAAGAATCTTCAAACACGACGCATTCGCTTGCGTCGCAACCGACTTTGCGCGCTCCAATCAGGTAGGGCTCGGGGTCGGGTTTTGACCGGGTAACGTCGGCGGCTGTCACAATCGCGTCGAAATGCTCCTTGAAACCGGGATGCTGCCGGAACAGGAATTCCATCTTTTTGTCGTCGCTGCTGGTGACGATTACCGTTTTCATACCGGCTTGACGTAGAGAGTCGACGAACTCCAGCGCTCCAGGGAAAACCGGATATACTATCTCGTTCTCGAATTCGTGGAGCATCCGGTCGACATCGGCCCTGATTTCCGGTTCGGGGAAATAGGTGGTGAGTATGTCGTTGAGGGTGGTACCCTTGATGTCATATGCGAAAGTCGGGGAGGGGAGATGGTGGGATTTCCCGACCTTCTCCCAGAAGCCTGTGTATAACGTCTCACTGTCGATGAGGACGCCGTCGAGGTCAAACAAAGCTGCTTTGTACTTCATTGAATTTCTATCTGATTTTCGTTTCGGGTGCAAAGTTAGCAACAATCCCCATAATAAGTCAAGCCGTGGGGAAACTTTTCGGCATCCGGTCAGGTTATACTCATCAGAGGGAGAGATTCAAACATTTAATCAGATTGTTTTGTGAGCCAGGATAATAAAAAGGATATCGCAGCCAAAAATCCTATGTCGCTCGGAACGCTTCCCATCGGCAAATTGCTGGTGGAGTATTCCGTGCCGGCCATCATAGCGTCGGTTGCGATGTCGTTATACAACATTATCGACAGTATATTCATCGGACGCGGAGTCGGGGCGATGGCCATCGCCGGACTTGCGATTACCTTCCCGTTGATGAACCTTGTAGTGGCGTTCTGTACGCTCATCGCTGTCGGCGGAGCGACCATCAGCTCAATTTTTCTCGGACAGAAAAACATTTCAAGAGCGACGGATGTCATCAACAATGTGCTGGTGCTGTGTCTGATTCACTCGGTGGTTTTCGGGGGACTCTGTCTGTTATTCCTCGATGACATCCTGACGCTTTTCGGAGCCACGGCCGAAACCATCCCTTATGCGCGGGAGTTCATGCGCGTGATACTTTACGGCACCCCGATAACCTATGTGTTCATCGGACTTAACAATCTTATGAGAGCGACGGGTTACCCCCGCAAGGCGATGATTTCAGCATTGCTTTCGGTGGGCGTGAATGTGATTTTGTGTCCGTTGTTCATCTATGTGTTCGAATGGGGAATCGCCGGGGCGGCTTTCGCGTCGGTGTGCGGCCAGTTCACCGCCTTCATATGGGTGACAATACATTTTTGCTCAAAGAGCAGCTTTGTGCATTTCAAACGTTCCAACCGATGGTTCACCCCGTCGATAATAAAGAGAATATACTCCATCGGACTGTCCCCGTTTCTTATGAATGTGACTGCCTGTGTGGTCGTCGTGTTCCTCAACAAGGCATTGCTTGACTACGGCGGCGCTGACGGCAACCTCGCGGTAGGGGCGTATGGCATACTTAACCGCACGACGATGTTTTTCGTGATGGTAGTGTTCGGAGTCACACAGGGTATGCAGCCCATCCTCGGATTCAATTATGGAGCCAACCAGTGGGACAGGGTGCAGAAAACTCTCAAGAGGGGCATATTCATCGGTGTGGCCATCACCGTGGTCGGATGTCTTGTCACCGAGTGTTTCCCTGATTCCATAAGCCGTATGTTCACGACTGACGCACGACTCATTGAAATCGCCAACAATGGTTTCAGGATTTATTTCATGTTCTATCCGGTGGTGGGTTGTCAGATTGTGATTCAGAACTATTTCCAGTCTATCGGCAAGCCTGCCATATCCATATTCCTGTCACTGACACGCCAGCTGCTGTTCCTGTTGCCCTTCCTGTGGGTGTTTCCGAAGATTTGGGGCATCAAGGGGGTATGGGCTTCGATGTGTGGCTCAGATCTGCTGGCATTCATAGTAGCGGTGATTACCCTTATGGTGGTTGTCCACCGTCATAAAAAGGAGATGGCTGCACGCAGTCTCTCGACAGCTCCAATATCGTCAAAATAAACTCATGTCCAAGACAACACTCCAGGTAAGGGTAGAGCCTGAAATCGCCTACACTCATTTGCGCCTTTTGGCTGATGTCTCTACCCGTCTGGGCGTAGACATCAACCGGATAAAGGAAATAAGGATTGTCAAGCGGTCGATTGACGCCCGGCAACGCCGGGTGATGGTCAATCTGACTGTTGACGCTTTCATAGACCACGCCCCGACGGCAGAGGATTCCATGCTTTCGCCGGTGACATATAAGAAGCTTCCCGATGACGCACCTGAGGCGATAGTCGTGGGGGCGGGGCCTGCGGGGTTGTTCGCCGCTCTCCGGTTGATAGAGGAGGGGGTGAAACCGATATTGCTCGAACGGGGCAAGTCGGTGGAGGAAAGAAGCAAGGATATGGCGCGTCTGTCACGCGAGAATATAGTTGACACGGATTCTAACTATTGTTTCGGAGAAGGTGGCGCGGGCGCATATTCCGACGGGAAACTCTACACACGCAGCAAGAAGCGCGGGCCGGTGGATAAGATTCTCAATGTGCTTGTGCAGCATGGCGCGAAGGAGGAGATTCTTGTTGACGCGCATCCGCATATCGGAACCGACCGTCTTCCTCAGGTGATTCGGGGAATCCGGGAGACGATAATAGTATGCGGGGGAGAAGTCCGGTTCCAGAGTAGAGTTGAGAAACTGGTGGTTGAGGATGGCCGCGTGAAAGGTGTCGTGACAGCATCTGGTGAGGAGATTTCCGGGCCTGTCATACTCGCTACGGGGCATTCCGCCCGCGACATCTATCGCCGACTTGACGAGGACGGCATCAAAATTGAGCCTAAGGGGATTGCTGTCGGAGTCAGGGTGGAACATCCACAGGAGCTGATTGACCGCATACAATATCACAATCCAAACGGGAGGGGAAAATATCTGCCCCCTGCCGAATACTCTATCTTGACCCGTGTCGATGGGCGCGGAGTTTATTCTTTCTGCATGTGTCCGGGCGGATTCATAATTCCGGCGGCGACAGCGCCGGGACAGCTTGTGGTCAACGGAATGTCTCCGGCTTCGCGCGGCACGAAATGGGCAAATTCCGGTATGGTGGTCGAAGTGTTGCCTGAAGACCTTTCGGAGTATGATCAGTATGGAGCTCTGAAGGTGATGAAATTTCAGGAGGATGTTGAGGCGCGTTTTTCGGAGGATGCTGATGGAACCCAGAACGCTCCGGCACAGCGGTTGACTGACTTCATAGAGGGACGCGATTCGAAGTCGCTGCCGACCACCTCGTATGCTCCCGGCATACATCCTGCTCGCCTTGATAAGCTTTTGCCTGAGTTCGTGGCTTCCCGCCTGCGGGAGGGGTTCCGGGAATTCGGGAAAAAGTCGAGGGGATTTGTAACCCGTGAGGCCGCGGTCATCGGCGCGGAAACACGCACCTCTTCTCCGGTTAGGATTCCACGGGATTCAGAGACGTTGGCGCATGTCGATGTCGAAGGGCTTTACCCTTGCGGGGAAGGCGCCGGGTATGCCGGTGGAATCGTCTCCGCCGCGATTGATGGAGACCGTTGCGCGGCCGCGCTTGCCTCGGCTGTCAGAGGAAAAGCATGAAGCCGGGTTGATGACCGGATTGCCGGAACTTAGATTTCCGGGATGGATTCGGTGTAGAGTTCCCAGTCGGGATCCTCTTCCGCATCGAATTCCAGCGGAAGCAAGGGGAGGTCGGCCAATGCCTGGTTGATTTTCTTGTTGAAGATGCCCAGGCTGGAGGTCTGGAACACCCATTCGCGTCTGTCATCACCTGTGGAGATTTCGGTAAGTACGGCTACCGGGTCTTTTCTGAATGCTTCGGCCAAGAGGTCGGTGGCTTGCTCCATAAGTTCAGAGGTGGCTTCATCGGGCATCCCGTCTGCGCCACCCTGATAGGGCCATGCGATGGTGATACGGTAGATGAAGCGGGAATTTTCCCGGAATTTCTGAATGTCGGTTCGGACAGTCACGATGATGGTGCGGCCATTTTCAGTGCTTTCGGCGGGATATGTCTGCCATTGGCCTTGAAGTTCTGTCATAGGTGATGGTGTCGTGGGTCTGTGTCGCTGTTGATTTATGCGGTCACTAATTTATTTTCCTGCAAATATAAGTAATATTGGCGGGATTTCGTAAATTTGTGGATGGAAAAAGGGAGTCTTCTCCTTTGGTTGATTATGAAACAAAGAATCAGACTATATGTTTTGTCGGTGTTGGCGTTTATTGCCGGAGCGGTTCCGGCGATAGCGCAAATCAATGCCGAGCAGATTGTCAAGGTGGGGCAGAACGCGCTCTATTTTGACGACTATGTCTTGTCAATACAATATTTCAACAGGGCCATCGCCGCGAAGCCTTATCTGGCGCAGCCTTATTTCCTCCGGGCCATCGCCAAACTCAATCTGGAGGATTATCGAGGGGCAGAAGAGGATGCTGCCGAGGCTATCGAGCGGAATCCTTTTATCCCTGAGGCATATGAGGTTAGAGGCGTGGCGCGGCAGAATATGGGGAAATATCAAGGCGCAGTCGAGGATTACGACCATGCGGCTGAGCTGTTGCCGAACAACCGAAACCTGATGTTCAACAAGGCTTTGGCATTGCAGCAGTTAGGTAAGGCTGACAGCGCGATGGTGGTGTTCGACGAATTGCTGGAGATGCATCCCGGATATGCCAACGGATATGTGGCCCGCGCACGAATCAAGGCGGAACAGGCCGATACCGTCGGGGCGATGGCTGACCTTGACCAGGCTCTCGGGATTTCAAACAAGCTTGCGTATGCCTATGTCATAAGGGCGTCGTTGGAGATGGCTTCTCCTGCCGGATATGACAAGGCGGAGCAGGACATCTCGGAGGCGATACGACTGGAACCGAAAGAGGGTGGATTGTATGTCAACAGGGCCTTCCTTAGATATAACCGTGACGATTATTTCGGCGCGATGGCCGATTACGATTACGCCATACAGCTTGACCCGCTTAATGCAGCAGCGATTTACAATCGAGGACTTCTCAGGATGGAGAGCCGGGACAATGACCGGGCGATAGCTGATTTCTCCCGTGTGCTTGAACTTGATCCGGAGGATTACAGAGCGTTGTATAATAGGGCATTGCTTTACAGTGAGACCCGTAATTACAGGTCTGCGTTGGAGGATGTCAATAAACTGATTGACCGGTTCCCGGAATTGCCGGAGGCTCTCTATATGAGGTCGGATATTTATCGCAGCCAGGGAAAGATGGGTCAGGCTGAGGCTGATTACAAACGTGCGCTCGCGATGGCGAAAGCATTGCCTGCGGGTGGTACGGGAACAAGTGAGCAGCCCGGGAAAGAAGATGTGCGGGATGGCCAGCCAGGTTCTGGTGAGGAGTTGTCGGCGGAATCTGTGGCACGCCGGTTTACCGCGTTGAGGACGATGGACAGCGATGTCGACCTGCAGCAGGATTTTGTCAACCAGGGTATCAGAGGAAAGGTTCAGGACAGAGACCGCAGGATTTCGCTTGAACCGATGTTCGCGTTGGGATACTATTCCTCTTCGACCAACACAGTGACGGATGCCAGAAGCTATATAAAGGAGGTTGATGAGTTGAACGCGACCAGGATGTTGCCGTTTTTGGTGATGGTCGGAAACCGAGGATTGACTCCGGCGGATGAGCAGTTGCTCGACAGGCATTTCCGCTCGGTGGAGAATTACAACAGGTTCATGACTGAGAATGAACCGAGGGCTATAGACTTTTTCGGAAGGGCGATGGATTATGTCACCCTGAGGAATTATCCCGCTGCGATTGCCGACCTTGACAGGGCGATAGCGTTGACTCCTGACTTCGCGCTCGCGTATTTCATGCGGGGTGTGGCCCGGTATGATATGGTTATGTCGGCAGGCAGTTATCAGCATGGTGGGACTCAAGCGGGAAGGAATGGTATGGGAGGAGCTTCATCTTCTGACATGAAGATGGAGATGCGCAATGTGATTTCCGATTTCGATCGTGCGGCGGAACTTTCCCCACGTCTCGCGTTCGCCCATTACGACAAGGCCAACGCGCTTGTGGAACTTGGAGATCTCACTTCGGCGATTGCCGCATATAGGAAAGCCTTGGAGTTGAAACCGGATTTCGGAGAGGCATATTACAACCTGGCGTATGTCTATTTCCAGCTGGGAAACAGAGTGGAAGGTGCGGCGAATCTTTCAAAAGCGGGAGAGCTGGGAATCGTTCCTTCATATAATCTCCTCAAGAGAATGCATTGATATGTAATGGACATATGACGCACCGCCCCGTCTGCTGTTGAAGCGGACGGGGCAGTGCGTGTTGTTAGAGTGTATTGATGGTCAGCGGGAGACTCGGCGGGGCTTGTTTCTTGTCGAGGGCTGACGGTATTGGGTGGCTACTTTGGAGAAGGGGGAGTTGTCTATGGTCAGACCGGCTTTCACTCCACGGAGATATATGGACAGCAAAGTGCGGTTATAAAATGCGCGTGTCGAGGGTTGCAGCCCTTCTTCTGACATGACTTTGTCGAAGTCAGTCATTATGTTGGCGTTGAGATTGGATAGGAGAATACCCTCTTTGCCGACAGACTGGAGATAGCGTTTGAAACGAGAGACAGACGCTATGTATTTGTTGATTCTCGAGGCGGTGATTCCTGCTTCCTGATCCTCTTTTATCATCCGGTCAGAAAAGGATATGAAGGATTCCCCGGGGTGGTCAAATGTGCGGTTACGTTCGAGTGATTCGACGGCACTGTTCAATGTGGCGACGACAGAGGCCACGCGGTCGCGGAAATCGAGAGCCTCGCGGTCTTCCGGTTGGAGGTTTGCTCCGGTATTGTTGCCATCGAATCCGTGAGCAAGCAGTTGTCGCCAGGCGTTGTCGCTTATCCCCGGCGCGTCGAAAGTCCAGGTCAGGAGGTTGTCGCCATTACCGACCGTGATTTTGGCCTGGCGCCTCGGTGTTTCTGAAAGAGTGATTTCAGTCACCATATTATGAGATGGCTGGTTATGACAGGTTGCTTCGGCAAATCTCTATGATCTTGTAAAGATACCGGGTGGCTTCCATGAAAAAATTAGAATAGATTCGGTTTTTCTTGTAAGCACGCATATGCTCGGAATATATTTTCCGGTGTACAGAGAAGCCAGAAGTTGATGTGCCACCGGTCCGCATAGTCACGAAGTCAAGAGGAAGGTATTTGGTGCGAATTCGATGAATGTAAATGAATCGGAGGAGCAATTCGAAGTCTGACGCGATTCGGAAAGATATGTCGTACATCCCCAACTTGTCATATAATTCTTTTCGGCAATAGAATGAAGGATGGGCCGGCATGAACCCCATCCTCATTCTCGTGCGCGAGAATGCCTTGGAAGAGTAGTATCTGACACATTTGTCGAGCCGTTCGGGATTGACATAATGGATATCACCATAGACGGCATCCAATTCCTGTCTCTGAGAGATGGCCTTGAACTCATCCGCCACTCTCTCAAGCACAGTTGGATATGTGAAGAAATCATCGGAATTGAGCATCCCGACTACGTCGCCGGAAGCAAAGGAGATACCTTTGTTCATGGCATCATAGATGCCATTGTCAGGTTCAGAAATCCATTTCAATTCGAACCCTCGGGAATTGTATTGACCGGCATATTTCCTGATTATGTCCATTGTGGCATCTGAGCTACCGCCATCGACCACGATATGTTCGATATTACCGTAGGTCTGTCCCAAGACACTTCGTAAAGTGTCCTCTATGGTTCGGGCGGAATTCCATGTCACCGTCACAAGTGAAATTTTGAGCTTATTCATTGTAATCATAATCCGGTGAAACCGGATAGGGGGATGTCAGAAACCTATATTGTATTCCTCTTGGAGGATTTGTTTCATCTTTTGCGGGTCGCCGCCGCTTTTACGTTTTATTTCCAGCACTTTGGCATCGACCAATGTCCGGTACCACCATCCTTGAATGAATGAGAAAAGGAATCCCTCTTTACCTTCGAGGAATGCTCCTTTTAACAGGTATCGGTATAAAAAATATGCCGTGGATCGCAGGAAAAGCGGTTGACGGGCATATTTGTGTTTCTTGTTACGTTTGGCTGTCGCCTGTGGAGAAATCATTTTCCCGTCGTCGGTCAGGGCAGCTCCGGTGATATCGTATTCAATGTCGAGGAGGTCGGCCGCCTCACGGACGGCATAGTTGACATGCTTGTGGCAGAACCACGACAGGTTGTTGAGGTTATGGTCGCAGAAGTCATTCTGGAACTCGACAATCTCTCCTTGAGTGAGCTGGATATGCTCATCCATAAGGCGCTGTTCGCATCGCCCGTGGCCATATCGGAAGATACGCAGAAGCTTTACGGGATATATCCCACGTTTCATCCATCTTCCCAGGAAAATATGTCGGCGATTCAGAACCACTCCCGAAACATTGCTCCCAAGCAACGGTAACTTCTGTTTGACCTCCTCTACAAGTCCCGGCAGCAGATACTCATCGGCATCCAGACGCAACACCCACTGGGTGGTTGGCGGTAGTTGGTCAATCGCCCAATTGAACTGATGGGCATAATTGTTTATCCATTTGTTCTGAAGTATCTTGACTTTCGGATATCTGGAAGCAATCTCCAATGTCTTGTCTGAGGAGAAGCTGTCGATAACGTATATATCCTTGGCAATCGGCAGCACATTCTCAATGCATCTCTCGATATGGAGTTCTTCATCCTTTGTCAAAATGACAATTGTCAAATCAAGCATTATGAATATTGATTGTTAGAGAGATTTTTTGGAGAGAAATCAAGTAAATAGGGGGATATTGTTGGCTGAGGAATCAAGAATGTGAAATAACTCGGTCCTTGATAAATATTGCCGGATTGCCTCCTGACACTGTCCATGGTTTCACATCCTTGAAGACGGCAGCCCGTGCTCCTATTACAGCTCCTTCGCTTATTTTGACTCCCATTCCGATGAATGCTTCGGTCGCAATCCATGCAAATGATGCAATCTCAATGGGAGCAGTTATAAGCTTATTAGTACTTGAAGTGATATCGTGAGATGCTGAGCAGAGATAGGCGTATTGTGATATCACAACTTTTGATCCTAATATAATACGAGCAGGATTATATATGATAGCGTTCGCCCCAATTGCGGTAAACTGGCCGGTTGTGAGGTTCCATGGAGCCCATATACGTGCGGATGCGCTTATTTTACATCCGCGCCCGATATCCGCACCTGCTATTCGCAAGATTGTGTTTCTCCATCTCCAGAAAAAAGGCCCTTTGAATGGCCTGAAAAACAATGCGCATCCAATTCCCCAAAGTAACCTGCGGAATTTATTCTTAAGAGACAGGCACTCCTGATATTTTTCGACTTTTATCATAAGAGTGTTATTTTTGCCCTCTTGTGCGAATAAACTTTACGAGAGATGCAGGCATATATTCTCTTGCAACTTTCACGAGCTTTGTTTTGGTGGTAGGTTCCAAATAAGTTTCCATAAGCTCTTTATATGGTAACTTGTTTAGGTCTGAGTAAAAAGAATCTCTGCATTTTGGTCTTGGTGATGGTTTTATCATAGCCATATTCCCAATGACAAGTTCATCTATAGATCGAAGATATGTGTGAAGTAGGTGGCTTGCGTGTTTGAATAATTCTTCACCTTTTTTTGTCGAAAGAATTACCGCAGAAACGCCCTTTTCTATCTCATTGCGATGCCCGAAAGGTTCAATTTTACCGATACCCCAGAAATCTGCGATGGTTATATCTGAAAGTCGTTTCTTACCAAGAAATTTGCAGTTGTAGCAACATTCTTGCAGGTTTTTATTGTCATTAAATCCAATCCAGTAGTTGTCGTTTTTCCCTTTGAGGGTATATTCTTTTTCTTCACAATGAATGACACGTAGGGCGTCGTACCACCCTTTACTTTTGTCTCGGAAATTAATCCGCAGTATTTTGGGGAAGCGTTGAGAATGAAGCCAATTCCTGTAACTGGAAAGCATAAAGGGAGATGGAACGCCGTGACAGATGAAATCACATATAAATAAATTGTTATATTCCTTTCCCAGAAAGCCGCGTAAGCCAGCTGCTTGGCATGGTGTTCCACAGAACAATACAAAACGATTGTTTTTTAATTCTCTTTTAATTTTACTAAAAGTTTCAGCTATGGAACTTTGCGCGTATTTGCTCAATCTGAGTTTTTGTAGATCTTGGAGATTGTCAATGGCAATATGATGGATAATCATATCATCATCATATGCTGCTCCATATACCACTCCATGGTATTCTTCTATAATTGCGGCCGCTAAAGCGGAGAATGCGCCACCGGAGGAACTGTTATTACGAATTGATTCATCCTTATGCCAGGCTGCATATACCTCATCTATATGTTGTTGTTCGAGTGGTGAGATTGGGGTTATTACTGGGCATGAACGCTCACATTTCAAACAACCGATACACTTTTCTGTGTCAACAACAGGTCGATAAAACCCTTCTGTTCCCGGCTTTATGGATATCGCATTGGTAGGACAACTGTTGTAGCAAGAGCTACATCCAGTACATGTCAGGTCTGGACATAGTTGTGGGTATTTTATATCAGCCATTTATTGCATTGATTAAAAAATTAATAGACTCTAATCTCTTTTGTGTCATAATCTGATTGACATTGGTAAAATCAGGGACAGAGAAGTCTGACACTGGTGCCCCCTCCTGAATCAGTCTGTCAGACAGATGGAACATAGAGAGTAGACTCTTTTGACGGCTATTGTTCTTTTTATGGGACGACACCACAGTGTAAAACTCTTTGTTGAAGTTTATCGCGAATGCGGTTCCATGGAATGAATTCGTGATGATTACCGCTGCCTTGTCAAACAACCATAGGAATTCGGCAGGCCCGGCATCTGTGATGTTAAGTATATTTTCATCTTTTTCAACCGGAACTGCGTCTTTGCAAATCCTGATTATTCTTATATTGCGTTTGGCCGCCATCCGGTGGGCAAGATGCATTATATAAGGGCAACTCGTTAGTTCATATACAAGAATGAAGTTCCCGCTTGTGAATCCCTCTACGGGATTGGCAATTTCGAGCCATTGTTCTTTTGTGAGAAGCAACGTGGGATCTAGAACCCATATCGCGTCTTGTCCAGTGAGTTTTTTTATCATATGGATTGCATCTTTCTCCCTGACTCCTATGGCAGTGTATCGTTTTAATCTGTCAGCATAGAAATTATGGGCATTTTGCGGTAAAACGTTGACGCCAAAACTGGAGGCGTAAGCAATACGTCGAGCGTCTTTTGGGGCAAAAGAAAGCAAATAGGGCTCTAAAGAGGAGTATATGCCAGGATTCCAGACCTGATCACTTCCGGTAAGATATACATCATATCCTGGACAATTTTGTTGAAGCTCTTTGTAGTTTCTAAATGTGGGAGAAGTTGAGGTGTTATTCCTATGAAATTGCTCAAATCGGGAATCACGCTCTTTGGGATTGGCATTAGATAAGCCAATGTGTATTTTTCGTATTATTGGATATAAGAACTCCTTGATGGGAACTTTAAGAGGATGTTTAAATGATGGTCTGGAACTCTTTTCAGGGCTAAAATCGGGATTTTTATAGAAGAGATAGTCTATTATTTCAGCGTCATATCCTAATATTTTTAATATAGCTTGTGTCGCATATGCCTGAAGTTCAGCACCGTAATTGCCGACTTTCAAGATTGTGATTATCCCAATTTTCATAGAGAATATAATTGTTGAGGTGTTATTGTTAGAGAGCATGTACTCCAAAAAAGAGGAAAGAGGAGTGCGCCGCTGAACATCAGCCATCCTTCAGCGATTCCATCTACGAAAAAAAATGTCAAGAGGGCAATTGTAGGGATGACATATTTTTTATGGCGATTTGCGGATATTTTACTAAACATCTTATATGAAAACCAGCCGAATATTCCTAATCCGATAATTCCTCCGTAGCTGACCAAAGAGAGCCATGAGGAACCCGGTTCAATGTTGGTAGGTTTATGGGTGGCATTTTCGGAAGATAATGCGGTGGATTCGTTTGCATAGCCGATTCCGATGAGAGGAGAGGTGCGGATTTCGTCAATACGGGTTGTCCAAAGTTTCTGACGTGAATAGATTATGCTGTTGTGAGCCTGTCCGATTGAAATTTTGTGATTGATGACTTTGAATGCCGCAGGAGAAATCGCGACAAGTCCAAGTAATACAATAATGGACGCGATTTTATATTTGAAATCAGAAAATATATCCTTGATTTCATTTCTCATTAAGACAAACTCAACAATGAATGCTGTTATCATACCTAATACGGCAATCCTGGAGCCAGCAGCAACGCAGGTGGTTGCGCTGATGAGTGTCGTCGTCAACCATAATATTCTGAGGGATGAGGTTGTTGTCAGTGATTTGTGAAGAGATATTATCGCGACAACGCCGGCGGCGGGGGATAGCACCATTCCACTATCGAATATCCCTTTGAAACCATAATAATAGAAGTGACTGTCGGAAATCTCATATCCCATAATCGTACAATAAATCCATATGAAGAAGGATATAAGGACCATCAACAGTAATGTCCGGAATATGGTAACAAAGATGTATTTACGCGCCAATGTCAATTGTTTTGACATTAATAATGGGGAGAAAAGCAGTATGCCTATCGCGAATGCGACATAGCGTGAAAAGCGAAGCAGTGGTTCCGAATGTGGATGGATAAACAGTGTTGCTCCGTAATAGAGTAGGAATATCAACAGGGGGATGCAATATCTGGTATTACGATATATCCGGGCTAACAGTATTATTACCAGAGACAGTGCGGTTATAACCGGGAGTGGGATGGTTATGTATACGGCATAGCGCAGGCATATCATTATGCCAAGAACTATTGATATTCCGGGTATGATGAACCTATCAATGGAGTGGCTGTAATTGCTGTTTATATCAGGATTCGACATTGGTCGGGATGCCTGGTTTTCTTAGTAATTTTAAGATTACACTGCAGAGGTCGGTCTGGAAAGCCATAGACAACCCTCCGTAGATAAGTATGCCGGTCGCAATTCCAAGGCAGACCTGGAGCCACTCTCCTTTGACAAGGAATTGTACCCCATAAACTGTTGCTCCCATTACCAAAGCACTGATTAGAGTAGGCAACAGGAGCTTGAGTTGACGTGTAAACCCAAGATTGATACTTTTGCCGGATATATGGGCGTTTATTGCAAAACTTATGAATCCACAGGCTACCATTCCAAGACATACTGCCGATAATCCGAAAGGAATAAGAATAATCAGGATGCCAAGCCCTACGGCAATGTTTATTGCTTTGAGTTTCAGGTAGGTGTCACCTCTCCCATTTATCTCCAGAATCATGAAATTGATTGAATTGAGAGGGAAGAACAGGAAATAGACGCAGATTATCCTGAGCAGTCGGGCTGTGTAGAGCCATTGGGAACCGATTAATGCGATAGTCATTGACTGGGAGAGTGAGGAGATGCCAATCATAAGAGGGGCGATGAAGAAGAATGTCAGTTTCAGATAATTGGCGATCATATCATGGAGTTTCTGCTTGTCATCCTGGTAACTGCAGAACATCGGGAACGCGGCCCGGTTGACAATGCGCGTAAGATTTTCGGAGGATATGCTTCCAAGCTGACGCGCATTGGTGTAGCATCCTAACGCGTAAGCAGAAAATACTTTTCCAATTGTAAGGGTGTATATGCTTGTATAAACACTGTCGAAAACATTGCTTACCAATAATTTGTACCCGAAGCCATAGAGAGATTTGAAAGAGTTCAGGGAAAAGCGGCGTGTTGGATGCCATTCCGTGACAATCCACAGGGTGATTGAGGTGACAATCTGATTGGTAAGTTGAAGACCCACGATTGCCCACGCGCCATAACCGCGATATGCTATATATATGCCGATGAGACCAGATGACAATGCACCTACGAATGTGGATTTTGCCTGGGTCTTGAAATCAAGTTTGGAAGTCAGTATCGCCCGATGGACGACCAGTGATGACTGTATTGGAATACTCAGTGCCATCACTCTGAGTAAAGCGGTGAGCTGTGGCTCTTCGTAGAATTTTGAGATTGCCGGCGCTGAGATAAAAAGAATCAGATACAGTAAAATGCCACCCGTCACATTGACAAAGAACGCGGTTGAAAGGTCTGTCTCATCCCTGTTGAGTTTACGGATAATGGCTTGAGGCAACCCGCCCTCGGCAATCAGTTGGGATATGACAATAAAAAATGTCAGCATCCCGACCAGCCCATAATCAGTAGGGGAGAGGGCTCGGGCCATAAACACAAAGACAATGAACTGTAGCCCCTGCACGGCGAAGCGTTCGAATGCGCTCCAAGAGATGCCGTTTTTTAAGGCTGTGTAATCGTCTGTGTTTGCCATCAGGAATTAAACCTCGACGAATTCAGGTTTGGGGGCTTCTCCCAATATCCATCGGTAAAGCCCCATAAGGCGAGATGCTATCACCGGTGCCGCAAAATTGTCACGCACATATTGTGCTCCACGTTTTCCCATTGATTTCAAATCAGCAGGAGACATCCCGACAATTTGGTCTATGACTTGGGATATTGATTCCGGGGATGCTTCTGTCCACCATCCGCATCTATGAGTGTTCAATGCCTCCCATGGCGTTCCTAAGGAAGCCATGACCGGAGTGTTGACCAACAGTGCTTCGGGGATAATCATCCCGAAATTCTCCATATCAGACGGGACAAACAAAGCGGACAAGCGGGATAGCAGCTCAAACTTCTCGCGTCCATTGATGAATCCCTTGAACTCGACTTGACCAGCCAGACCGAGTCTGTCTACTTCCTTATGAAGGAATTCTTTATAGGCCGCATCTCCATCACCAATAATGACGACTTTTATTCGTTTCGTATCGGGGTGGAGGGATAGCCCTTGCAGTATCAATTCCACTTGTTTGCGGGGATGAAGCCTGCCAAGGAATCCAATGGTATATGTATTGTCAGGAAGAGGATTACTTTCAGTTCTGAGGTTTATCTCGTCGATATATGAGGGTACTTCAATTGGGTTCCCGATGACAGCAATGGGCCCCTTGTAGCCATAATTACGGATATGGCGCATCTCTTCCCTGCATGTAACATGGATACAGGACGCTTCACGGATATCTCTTTTGTACCATAATGCTTCCAGAGGACGTTTTTTCCACCACGACCGCCGTAATGTTTCTTCATACATCATTCCATGGGGAGTGATGAGATATGGCTTTCCTTTGGAGCGGGCTATAGCGCAAGTCGCATGATTGACGTCCATCCACATTCCATTGGTATGGAAGATTTCCGCATCGGAATTTTTAAGATAGTTTCGGATGTTTCTGGAAATTCCGAGAGGGGTTCGATAATCATATGGTAAGTTGACGAGCCATTGAGAGCCATCCCCCAGTACTTCGGTACCGGAATTCTTTGGTGCCATAGACAGCAACCTGACCTCAGGGTCAAGATTGTAGAGGGCGTTGAACAGCTGGTAAGTGCAACTGGATGTCCCACCCCCTGTGGCATTCATCGATGCGATCGTTTGAAGCAGTTTCATATCTTGTGTTCTTGATACTGGTTTATTGGTTTTCCGCCAATAAATCATCCACGAGCCGTTTGACCACTTTTTCGGGATCGTAATATTTGGATGCAATCTGTATAGAACATTCCTGTGCAGCCTCTTTCCATTCAGCAGAGGAATCCAGCAGCTTGTTTATCGTGGAGACTGCATTCTTTGGATTGGAATAATCAAAAACATATCCATTATGTCCGTTTTTGATAACTTCCGGATAATTGCCCACATGTTTAGATACCAACAATGGCAATCCGGACCATAATGCCTCTATGCAGGTCAAGGGATTCGGGTCTGACAATGATGGCAGAACGAAAAAGTCGGCAAGCGCATATAGCTCCATTACAATATTCTGTTGCTGGTATCCCAGTAACCGCACATCTATTCCGGCATCCGTTATAGCTTTTTCTATCATGGCTTTATCTGAGCCAATGCCGGGTATGAGCATCGTTATATTGTCTTTTTTATCTACATTTTTCAGTAGTTTAACAAACGTGTGAATGCCCTTTACTTTTGACAATCGTGCAGGAGTGATTAATACATGATTCTCTTCAGGAATATTCCACTGCGTGCGTAAACGGTCCTTGTCTTTTCTCAACCGTTGCACAGTGGTGAAATATAATTGATTGTCAATCAAGTTTGGCACAAAATGATATCTGGCATCATTTCTCGCGTAATGGACGACAAGCTCTTTCGATAGCTTGCCACTGTACCAAAAACCATCGAACTTCGGGTAGATGAATCTCCTGACAAATTCCCTTACTTTGAATTTCCACGGGGCATATTCACGTTCCTCTTGAAAATGTGTTTCGCTCCAAAAGTAAACCGGAAATTTCAACCTTTTCTTTTGAAAAAGAACCAACCAATTTGTGTAAAAAAAATAACTCCCGGCCATTATAACAATGTCAGGACGTAAATTTCTAATATGCTTTCTAACCCCGATGTTCAAATGATTGAGTATGGGAAATGAGAAATGCACCCCTTTCATAAGTATGGCATAGTCAGATTTGACTTCCTCATAATTCCAATTATACCCATGCTCAACTTTTGTCATTAATAGGACGGTGAAATTGACCCCGATAGAAAGACAATACTTATATAGCTTATCGTAGAAACTCTTTCTATAAGGGTTTATCTCGTTGGTAACCAATACAATATTTCTAGTCATAAACTACAGTTTTCTATTTTGATGATGTAGTCTTTCCATACATTGCTGTTGAACTTGCCCCTTATCATATCCGATTGATTCGCGTAAGACAGTAATTCGTTAAGCGGCAATTTCGTGATTTCCACAAGGGATTGTTTGAAAGAATCTTTGTTGTAATCTGCCTGGAAGTAGTTTATTCCGTTTAACTGTTCATAATGAAGAGTAGAGAGGATAATACGGTTATGTAATAACCCCTCAATGATTTTTGAGGGGAAATTGCATTTGTTTTCCGGCGAGTTTGGGTTGCGAGTACTCAATAAAAATGGAGTATCGTGGAGTATTTGCAAATATTCTTCCCGGCTCACCATCCCATGATAAATTATATTGTTACAAGATGACGTGTACTTCTCTATCAGCGTTATGTCAGGTGCTTTTCCCGTGATATGTAGGGTACAGTGTGGTAACTGAGAAAAGACCTCAAGCAACATAGGCAACATTGATATATTGTAGCCCAATACTCCAGATATAAGAAACTCCCATTTTATATCTGTGATTTCAGGAAATTGTGGAGCATTAGAGGGAACAACACCCGGCAAACAAACAGAATTTGTGCAGGTAAACAATGGGGAGTCGGCCAATCTAATAGAACCATTCAGATGGTTGGAGATCCACAGCAAGAATCGGTCGAAGATTTTTTTGCTTGGAGTGTAATCAAGGATTATAATCTGTTGTTTGACTTTGGACTTTAAAAGCTTTAGAAGAAATATAAGGGTAATGTTCAGTATCGTGCAATTGTAATACCAGACTGAGGCATCGCGTGGAATCATCCTGAAGATTTTAAGATTTTCCACAATAGGAGCAAAATGCCTGAGTTTGTTCTTTCTCAAAGAGGAATATACCAATCCGTCAAATGAGTCAATATTTCCTTTAACGAACGACGGCAGGATTGAGAACGTCTTGTCAAAAACACCACTTTCAATAAGATTGTAACAAAAGTTGCAGGAAGCGGAAGACAAGTGGTATTTTAGGACCTTATCACGAGGCACGATATGAGTTATGAATATACGTTGCATATTATGTCCTTGGTATTCCTGTACTGTATTTAATTATTATCGACCGCCGGTCAATATACGGTAAATGGCAGGTGTGATTTTTCTTAACAATTGCGCTATGCATATTGCAGCTCCTACCATTATGAATGGATTCACGAGGTAAAGTATGATGAGAGATATCTCAGAAGTGCCAAATGCACTTAACGAAAGCTTTTTTATCACATTGAATGCTGGCTCATGGAAACAATATATGAAAAAGCTGAAACCGCATATGAATTTCCATAGGCCTTTGTCGGAAATTATTTCTCTTTTTGAGAAAATGTCATAAGTACCCCAAATCGCATATAATCCGATGAGATTAACTATGAAATATAAAAATTTGGAATGTAAAAAATCACCATTTAAAGGATGAACAGTTATGAATATCCCGAATAAGATGTAGATAAACCAACTGATGAGGATTGTGAATTGGGGATAACTCGTCGGTTGAATATTGATGTTCTTGTATGTGAGAACAAAACCTAACCAAAAGTAACTCAACCATGGATAGAAGACAATCGAACCAATGGCCAATAACACCGAAATTTTCCAACTCAATTTGGTTATAAGCCAGATTAGGGGAATAAACAGCAGAATGGCAATTAAATCGCGGACGAACCATAGTTGAAATGCAGCTGGCGAAAGAAATAACCACTGAAAGGTCTCGACCAAAGGTTGAGAGATAATCTTATGCAAAGTTCCGTCGGTATTGGAATAGCCGGAAGTCAAGGATATAAATTCCAGCACAATGTACCAAGCCACAAAAATAATGTTCCATAACAAATATGGCAAAACCAGTGTGCGTATCCTCTTTAACTGCTTTTTATGAATGTCTTTTAACGATTTGAGATTCCGAGCAAATAAATATCCGGAAATGGTAAAAAACATACAATTTGCAATTCGGCATACCCCCCCTCCTATAAAACGTTGTATGTATGGGGCAACCGGATATTGCGCAGCTTCATTGAAACTACTATGTATGAACACTACCATTATTACCAAAATGGTGTTCAACACAATGAATTTATCACTAAGATAGGGGGTCATTGTATACGGCTGTGTGTGTGTTTATTTGAATTAGAGATTAATTAAAAGTCATACATTCTAAGACTAAGGGATATACAATCCGGTGCGCGATTCCATAATAGAGATGAGCTTCTCTCGAGAAAAACGTTCATTTTCAGGATAAAGGGCTTTTTCGTGATTGATAATATCGTCAATTGTCCATTTGAACTTTATTACTTTGGCCGGATTGCCGACAGCGACAGCATATGGAGGTATTGACTTTGTAACCACCGAAGATGCCCCAATTATAGCTCCTCTTCCAACGGTAACTCCAGACAATAAAGTAACATTTATGCCAATCCATACATCTTCTTCAACAATAACATCGTGATACTCATTGTCTTCATTACCTCCACTCAGAAACTGTCCTATTTTTTGTCTGTGATTTGACGTTATCACAACCAGTCCTTCTGCCGTCAAGCATCCACGCTTCATTACAAACTTGCTATCTCCCATTGTGAGAATGGTTGAACGGCGTCCGATCCTTGCGTTATCGTATAAGAAAATGTTTTCTGGTTTTTTCAAGTCCGCAGGAATGCCTAATGCCGCATTCTTGCCAAAATAGCCAAGCTTTGATGGATTCGGGCGCACATAATAATGCGCAAATATCCCTAGTGCTTTTTTTATGCGATAAAAGAAATTCATAAGGTTAAAAATAATGGGTTGGCGATTTATAGTTATTTGTTCTTGCGACGTGGAATTACAAATATAGTTCTTCGTAGAATATAAATAATTAATAACCATTCAAAAGCCGGAGCATACGCTGAGATGGGGTTTCCGACAGGGGTGAGAAATAACATTATACAAATTTGCCCCATCAATAATATGGAAAATATGGAGTGCTTGTATTGTAGGCAAATTGCCCAGTATTCAATAAAGATACACAATATGCACCAGAAAATAGCTCCTCCTAATTTCCCGAAATCATAATAGAGGGGAGGCATATATGATTTTACTGTTACGGATAGACCTATATCATCAGAAATTGATTCCGCAAATTTGGATTTCATAGGAGAGGAAATAAATCCATCAGCTAATGATGACATTCCGTATTCCTCTTCGTAGCTTCCTTCCGGGAATTCCTTGAGTACCAAATTTGTCATTTTTGCGCCATCAGTCAAATAGAAGAATTTGCCGACAAAAGTTGCGGAATCATTAGAGCCTTGATTATTCCGTACTATTCCAATCAAAGAAAAAAGTGATATGAGTATAACCAAAATAGAAATTAGTTTCTTCCAATCATTGGTGCGCTTATTCAATGTACTATTATCAGAGTATTTTCTCGCAAACACAAAAGTCACAAGGAATGGTAAAGATGATGTCAATATCCAGCTCCTGCCAGCTATGGCAATGTTAATAGCTGAGCATAAGAAGAAATACAGGAGAAATTTCCCAACGTTAATTCCCGTTTGTCCGTCTCGATATCCTAAAAGCATTAAGTAAAAAGTACCCAGAAAATTAATATGCCCTGAAATACGCTGAACTACCGCCATATAGCCGGTTTTTTTAGTATACAGTGCTATTAATCGATAATCTCCAAGGTTATCAATTCCGCCGGCAAATGAAAGGTAATAAATGGTTAAAAGTATACCGATAACGCCGCACAGGTATGGAATCCATATGAATCTTTTTAGAATGATGTCAATATCCCTTACATCTACAAGCCGGGCTTTTTTGTGTTGTTTTGTATCGGCGAATATGTGAGCAATGGTGAATCCAAAGAACGCTGCAATAATCAGCATAAATGCAAATTGGGCGGATTGGCTAAAAATATCTTCTCCAGTAGCTTTATTAACAAGGAACCCTGTGATTTGACAAATCATAAGGAAAGAGGTGATAGCCCAGATGAATGAATAGACTACCGACGGAAGAAGAAGTCGATATTTACGCTTCCTAAGAAGTAGCAATAAATAAACTACTGTGATAATTAGGGAGCAATAGCAATAGTCAAGCGCGGTCATACAATGGATTAATTACCAATAACAAGCTCCTTCAATGTCTTCTGCGGATTTTGGGGTCTCTTTTTGTGATGGTCTGACCCAGTAACTGTTGTATAGGCGGCTATAATTCGTGTCTAATTGTGGGAGTTCTTTCCAATGATATCTGTTATCGTCCCAACGTTTACCCTTTATACCGAAAATGAGTTGAGACCCGCCTCCCATATGAAATGCTTTTTTCCCCATTCGTTTTACTGAGGCTGCCAACGGTAGACCATATGCGCCGCATCCCAATATGCAAATATCGAAATCTATTTTGGCAATCTCATCCTTCATCCATTTAAGGGCCTCGAACCAGTCTTTAAACGACACCTTGTTTGACGCATTTGATTGAACAGCCTGCAATGTCTTCAATTCGTAATCAGGCCAGACATCGGGATTGTCAAATATTAATTTATGGTTGGAATATTGGGATTTTATGGTTTCAACGAATGGATGAACAATCAATACCTTCTTATCCTTTAGGGCAAGTGTCCAAGGCTTTTCGACAAAAAAAGGATAAAGACATTCCAAATGAACCTTCACCACATCCCTGCGTAACGGCATAAATTTCTCCGTATAATTGAATGATCCCAGTAAATCTATTTCCGGAATATCCTGCAAATATCGCTCAGAAAAACGTGCAAGTATATCAAACGATTCCGGGAAAATACCGGCATTGTTCTTCATCGCCCTAAGATATGTTTCATCCCACCAAGGCAAGCCTGTGTTATCTGAGATGAATTGGATACATTTTGAAATAAGGGACTTATTTTCGTGTTGCATTAAATAATTCACGAGAATGCCGATTTCCACTGCGCCAAAACGAGAAATCATACATGGCTCATTCCGTGTCAGGATATCGTAAATCAAATGGTTTGCTTCTTCACGTTTTAGGATGCATTCGGGAATAGCAAATTTAGGTTTGAAGATTACCCTATATGCTTTCCGCATCCCTTTTAAGATATAATCTTTTGTGTCCATAACGGCTTGTGCTACATTTCAATAATTATGCTTGTCGGGTCATCAAAAAATTCCGACGATGCAACAAAGGGTTCATTATTGTCTTTAAACAAGGAGTTTACTCGCATTTCTGTCTTAGGGGAAAACACTCTCTTTATCCCTCCCCTCACGATTTTCGCCGGCCTACCTCCAAGTAACTGATATTCCTGGGGATATTCAGAATAATCCTTGTTTAACAAACTACCGGTTCCTACGATTGTATCATCTTTCGTTTTAGTTTTGCCAAGTATGGTTGTTTGATTACCAATCCAATTCCTTTTTCCGAGTTCTATGGTTGAAGTCCGATTGCAATAACCTTGCCGCTGCATATCGTAAGTGTAATGGAAGCTGCTATTCATAATTGTGCAGCCGAATGTAATCCCAGAGAATGCACCGATGCTAATCTTCCCTCCATTGCATATCACTTTTGTGTCTGTCCCTATTCTCGCATATTCTCCAAAACGTAAGGAGCCTCCCGTAACGCGTATCTTGGCATTTAATGCAATACGGCACGGCCCTTCGAATATTATTTCTGAATCCCGTGAGCCCAATTGTATATATCCTGTATGATCAAACAATGAAAAAGAGTCTCCATTGACTCCAATTTTAACCATGCCTCGTTTGATGGTGGTGTTTTCAAATCGGACTTTTCCATTCAGCATAAAAAATCTAACTTTGCCGTATATATACACAGGAAATTTAACTGCTTGTCGAAACGGCAAAGTCCGGAAATTGAAGTAGACTGTGCGCATAGGATTAAGCCATGGTTGGTTTAGACGAGCTTCAAGGCTTCCTAAAACACGAGTTATAAAGGTCATACTGCTATTTTTGTTTTAATCATGCCTGTGACAAGGCCACGTTCTTGCCTATTGAGACCAAGAAACCAATAGAATGGGAGGTTTAAAATGAACAACAAACAAATACCTACGAACCAATGTGGATGGGTGGTTTTTAATAAGTATCCACAGATGAAACTGCATAAAGTTATGGTGCCACATGGTGTGAGCACATTGGATACAAATTTCCTCAAAGACAAGGAAAAATTTTTCCTACAATAATACAAGTTGGTGATACCGCCCAAAATGCCTTTCCCGATTATCAGATTGACCAAGGCCCAGTAAGGCTCACAGTCTACTATCCGGAAAAAAATTATACTGCAAAGAAGTGGGAGGATGTTGATGAATCCTTTCACGATGCTGTATCTTTTGATGTCTCCTTGAGCTTGTAAGGATTGATATAGAAAAATTGTCAGTTGGTCAATAAGAGTGGATGCCATCATAAGGAGACAGAATATAGCAGTCCATTCGGGTACATCTTTCAGCCACAATTTCAATATCGGAGAAATATATAGCATTATCGGTATGCAGAAGAAAGAAAATAACAAGAATGAGAACCTGCATCCTATGTACGTTATTTTGAGCATATTATCTCGTTCGCGTCGGCCTTCGCTTTTGACAAGTACAGGGGTGATAGCCTTTATCATATTCATAGATACTGCCATCAGGACCCCCGATAATTGAGTGGCGATTCCTAAAGCTGCATTAACTTTTGTTCCCCAAAAATGGTTTATAAAGATATTAGTTCCGTATAGGCAAAACATCAGAGTCGCTAAGTTTATTACATTCCATCCGGCAAAAGAGGTTAGTTCTTTTATTGTGTCGCGATTGAAGTATCTGCGAAGCTCTTGTCGTTTGCATTCTGCATAGTGACGACTGCAATAACATTTGGTCACTATGCGTAGCCCCCATGCTTCAAGTGCCATCAGGAATGCGTATATTACAAGCTGATCGAATGTGGCAAATGATACTGCTATTGCTATGGCTAATTTTACAAAGACATCGAAAATACCGATGATGGAATAATAACGCATATTTTCATGTGCGTTCAATACCCCATCGTAGGGTACGATTGTTATTGAATAAACAGTATTGAAGACCATACAGCCGTAAGTAAACAAGGCTGCGGATTCCATCCCCTCAGGAATATTCAACACGCCATTGAACCAGATGAATGAGGCCAGAATCAACAAAATGGCAGATAAACCGGCGATGCCATAATGCACGCACAGGGTATTGTTAAAAATACTTTTTAGTCGTTCTTGATTCCCTTCCCCCAAAGCATAGCTGATAAAACGCTGGGTTGAAGTGCTCATTGAAGCTGTTAAAAAGCCAAGCATGGTTATTGCTCCACCGATGACATTGTAAAGGCCGTAATCACTCGCACCAAGTGCTTGCAACAAAATGCGTGTTGTGAAGATGTTGGCAAGGATACTTGTCCCCATCCTTAAATAAAGCCAAAGGGTGTTCGTTATTACGCGCTTAGAGGTGCTCATAAGAAAATTTCTGTGGCTCGATGGAGTATGATATGCTCTATGTCGTTGTCCTTAACGGATTTTAATATTAATCTCGTGCTATTCAGATAGTCACGAGATTAATATAGGTGTGGGTGTCTTTTCATATTAAGACGGTGAGAGGGAGGAGGTAGGGAGGGTGAGGGTGATGGTGAGGAGGGAGGCAAGGGGGAGGGAGAGGCGGGTGGTGCGGGAGCGGGAGGTGATGGGGGTGAGGGTGGTGGCACGGAGACCGGCAAGAGGGCCGGTGGTGATTTCGACAGGGGTGCCGATGGGGAGAGTAGTGCCTTTGTTGTTTGTGGGGGATTGGGGTAAGTGGTTTGTGGATGGGCCAGAAGGATTGGATAGGGGGGATGGGTGACCCAGGAGTGGGGAGAGGGAGGCCTGGAGGGTGTCGCGGGTTGCCCAGATGGAGATGAAGGCTTCCATTTGGGGGGTAGGCACGGTCAGATAGACCTTGTCTGATGGGAGGTTGGGGGCGGCGGAGGAGACTATGGGGGTCATCTTGAATTTGAGACGGTCGTCTACTCGCCGTTTGTAGTCGATGATGCGGTTCCAGCTCGCATGAACGAATATCAATGTCGAGATGGCGGGGCGTTCAACTGCTACTGGCCGTCTCCGTGGTTTCTTCACATAGATGGTCTCTTTGGGAAGGTATACCTCGATTCCTGCTTCCCTGAGGGATGTCTCGGCCTTTAATTCGAATTTGTAGGCGGCCATGACATACCATTTTTCTACGTTCGCATCGGGTGGTGATACGGCCATCTATGTGGGAGAAATGGTGGAGGTGGATTTATTTGGTGTCTTGGGCTGTTGACATAATCTTGGTTCCAGGGATTGTTTGCAAATCTCTGGGATTTAGATTGTTACAATAAATATGCAAACTTTAGACACCGTAAGGGAGGGGTATAAAAGTATTTTGCAGTGATTCTGACCGGCTGATTTGGTCAAAATCACTGCAAAATTACAGAAAACTTAACAAATTACCCCCCCATTTGTGAAAGTTTGTTAACAAACTTTGCAAAGGGTTTATTTGAGGGGCTATTTATGTGTTTTTAGCATTTGGGGGCAATCAGAGTCGGGCAGCTGGTTTGGTTGTCAGTTTGAGCGCGAGGTAGCCGAGGATACCGGCGGTCAACGAGCCGATGACGATACCGAGCTTTGACATATTGAGTAATTGCGATTGCAGTTCGTCGGCCGGATTGAATGTCAGATTGGCGATGAACAGCGACACGGTGAAGCCGATACCACCCAAAAGTGCCACTCCTGCAATCATCGGCCAGGTGGCATGGTCGGGCATGGGGGCGAGGCGCAATTTGACCGCCAGCCATGAAAATCCGAGAATACCGAGGAATTTACCCATAACGAGCGATATGATGATGGCCAGCGAAACTCCCTGAAACGCGGATGCAGGGGACATGTCGAGAAGATAAATTCCGGCATTGGCGAATGCGAATAATGGCACAATCAGGTAGTTTACAATCGGGTGGAGGGAGTCTTCAAGCTCCTGGAGTGGGGAAATCACTTTGTCTGAAGCCGATTCTATCTGCTTCAACCAGTCCATTTGCTGGCCGGAAAGGATGGAATAACGAGTAAGGGCTTCGTCATTTTCAGCGCGGAAATTTCCGATGGCGCGTCGGATTGTCTTGATGTAACCCTTGGGGTTGAACACCGGTTTGGCTGGGATGCAGAAGGCTACCAGTACTCCCGCGATTGTGGGATGCACTCCCGAGTTGAGAAACAGGAACCACACGACTCCGCCCAGTGTAAGGTAGAAAATCTTGCTCTTTATACGGATATGTTGGCCGATACAGAGGATTCCAAGTATAATTGCCGCGCCAATCAGATACCATAACTCGACATGGGCGGTGTAGCCGATGGCTATCACGAGAATACCACCGATGTCATCAACCACCGCGAGGGTGGTGAGGAATATTTTGAGGGAAAGAGGTACGCGTGATCCCAACATAGCAAGCACGCCAAGAGAGAACGCGATGTCAGTCGCCATCGGAATGGCCGCACCGCCGGAGTAGGGTGTGTTGCCCGACATAAACATGAATATGCAGACGGGCAGCAACATCCCTCCGATTGCCGCTACAATCGGCAACAACGCGTTCCTGAATGAGGCCAACTGGCCAACAAGGATTTCTCTTTTGATTTCAAGTCCGATGGTGAAGAAGAACACCGCCATCAGTGCGTCGTTGATGAATGAGAGGAGTGACATCGGATGCCCTCCGTGGGAAAACAGATTGAAACTGCCTATCTGGAGTCTCACTTCCTGCTCCCAGAAGCTGAAATAATATTGGTTGATGGCCGGGATATTGGCGATAACTAATGCGAGCAATGTTGAGATAATCAGGATATTACCACCCGATACATGGCGTCGTATCGCCTGTCGGGCAGCGTAAAACACACGTTGGTAAGTCTGAGGTTTTGAGTCTTGTGGATCCATTCAAAAAAAGTTGAAACGGGTAATAAGAGGGTGGCATGAAGCCACACAAGTCAGTCTACCATATTAATAATGGCAGAATGAGGGTAATGGTTTAATACAAACAGGTTTATTTCCCCGCGCCGATTTCAGCGTAGAGTGCCGGATTTACCGAGTCGAGAGTCGCAAGGAAGCTACTGATGTAGCTGTCTGCCAGTTCATCCTCCCCCTCACGGCGCAAGGTGTTCTCCCGGACCCTGACATCAATCAGGATTTTCTCCATTTCCAGGCTGTCCGGATTCTCGGTGACCGCGAGACGCAGCGCCTGTTGGCGCCCATAAGCGACTGCCGCACGGTTTTCATCCTCGACGTGGGCTTTGGGACGGCTGTCGGAACCAGAACAGGAGAGTAGCAAAAATGATAGTCCGGAAAGCAGAAAAGGTGACAATCCGGAGAGGAGACAAAGCGAAGTATGCGGTAATTTCATATCATTGCATGATGGTGAGTTGGAAACCGGCGGATTCAATCATCCGCGAAAAGTACCATGGCTATCTTGGCGCAGGCCTCGGCATCTGCCAGTGCGTTATGGTGATTGCTAAAAGGAATCCCGAAGAAATCACATATGTTCGGCAGCGAGAAACTTGGGCAGACTGTCCGGGGAATGGTCCGTCGTGCTTTCACGACAGTGCAGAAAAATGGACGGTCGGGGAAATCCATCTGGTAAACCTTGTGGGCAGCACGCAGACACCTTTCATCGAAAGCCTTGTTATGTGCGACGAAGGGTAGATTCCCCGCCATCGGCATAAGCCGACACCATACGCGGTCAAATGTGTCGCTGTCTTCGGTGTCGTGGTAGCCGATACCATGAATCTCTTCCGTGAAATATCTGAAATAATATTCCGGTTCGGGTTTTACCAGTTCATAAAACCGGTCCACGATAACCCCGTCAACCACCTTGACGGCACCAATCGCGCAAATCGACGACGGATGGTTGTTGGCGGTCTCCACATCTATGGCGACGAAAGAATTCATACGGTTGTTGAGCTGTTTTCGTTATCGAGCAGCCGTTCGAGTCTCTGTCTTGCCTCCTCCATCAGCCACAATGGGGTGGAGGTAGCCCCGCAGATTCCTACCGAAACATCACGGCAGTCAGCCGGGAACCAGCCCCGGTCTATCTGCGCGGGATTGGAAATCAGATGGGTGGAAGGGTTGACCTCCAAGCAGTTGCCATACAGCACTTTCCCGTTGGAACTCTTTTCTCCGGCAACGAACACAATCACATCATGGGCGCGGGCGAACACTTGCAACTGTTCCACCCGGTTTGACACCCTCCGGCATATCGTGTCGAAGCTCTCGAAACGTACTCCGGGAGAAAGCCGGTCACGAATCATAGCGGCAATCTCCTTGAAACCTGCCACAGATTTGGTGGTCTGGGAGTATAATACCACAGGACGTGTCGGGTCGATTTTGTCCAGATCTCCGCTTCCTTCCACCACAATCGCCTCTCCGGCTGTCTGTCCTACCAGCCCGTTGACCTCCGCATGGCCGTTCTTGCCATATATGACAATCTGCGGTCGGTCCTCCGGAGCGACATCGTAAGAGGCCTTGATGCGTTGTTGCAGCCGCAAGACCACCGGGCATGTCGCGTCGATTATCTCGATGTTGTTTTTGCGGGCCATCTCGTAAGTTGATGGCGGTTCGCCGTGGGCACGGAGCAGGAGCTTGACATCGTGGAGCGTCGTGAGATCGGGATGGGAAATGATTTTCAGCCCCTTGCGTTCAAGGCGCCCTACTTCATCACTGTTATGCACAATGTCGCCCAGGCAATATAGAGAGCCTGCGCGGTCGATTTCCTCCTCCGCTTTATGGATGGCTGTCGTGACTCCGAAGCAGAAGCCAGAGCCTGGATCAATCTCTATTCTTGCCATGCTGGGAATTAGTCAGTTATGCCGACTGTTGGCACGCGCTACCGCTTCGCGGTAACGTTGGAGAAGCCATGCGTTCTGCTCGTCTCGGGTCATATTGGAATTGTCGAGGTCGATGGCATCGTCAGCCCTGCGGAGCGGGCTTTCTTCACGGGTCTGGTCGATATGGTCGCGATGAACCACATTGGCGAGCACCTCCTCGAAAGAGGTGACTTGTCCCTTCTCAATCAACTCTTTAAGACGGCGCTGGGCGCGGGTTTCCGCCGAGGCGGTCATAAACACCTTTAGTTCGGCCGAGGGGAATACGGTCGTACCGATGTCTCGTCCGTCCATTACAATACCCTTCTCTGCGCCATAGCCCTGCTGCATTTTCACCAAGGCGTGGCGCACCTCAGGGATTGCTGCCACATACGATACCTTTGAGGAAACATCCATCTTCCGGATATGTTCCTCCACATCCTCGTCGTTGAGCATAATATGTTGCGAACCATCAGACATGATCCGGAAACTTATGCGGATGTCAGGGAGGGCGGCCACAAGAGAACCTGTATCTACTGCGCCATCCGGAGCTATCATATCATGATTCATCGCGTATAGGGTGACGGCCCGGTACATTGCGCCGGTATCGACATATCTGTAACCGATTTCTTTCGCCAAAGCCTTGGCGATGGTGCTTTTACCGGTGGAGGAAAATCCGTCAATCGCGATTATAATCTTGTTGTTTGAGTCCATTTCATTAATGATTTCACATATCAGCGCGTCTGCTGCCCGGTCATCTCACGAGATCCTGAAGGTTCATATTGAGATTGAACATCAGCGTCGTAGCTCCGGAGTGGGGCTGACCGAACGCCAGCGAGAAATTGAACCGGCTGACATTCATACCCGCTGCGAGAGAAAAACCGCTCAGAAACGACCGCTTGTAAGTGCTCATGTCGGTACGCGTCTTGTAGTTGTATCCCAACGCGACGAAGAAACGGTCGGACGGCACAAAATCAACTCCGAACACCATATGGCGGAAGAGGTTGGAACCGAACGACTCTTTTTTCTCGAAAGGCTCGGAAGAGGTGCCATCGCCGCTGTCATAATATGGGAGCTTCCACTTTGTGAGGTTCCATAATGTCACGGACACGCGTATAGGCACACCCGAAAAACCTTTTGTCGCGCCGAGGCGCACATCAATCGGCAGCCTGTCATAATTCTCGTGGAATTTTTTCAGCTGTCCGCCGAGATTGGCCACCACAGCCGAGAAAGACCAGTCTGTGTCAGGGTCGAAATAGTTGATACCGAGGTCTGTCGCCACAGCGAAGGCCGAATACTCCTCGTAAGCACTGTAAAGTAGTTTCAAGGAGATACCTCCCCTGAGGCGAGAGGTGATGTCATATGAGAATGTGCCGGAAAAATTGAGATCTTTGGGTGAGAATGTGCCGGTTATGACACCGGTGGCATCCGCGGCCTTCATCTCGCCGTATCCGAAGTAACGGATTCCGGCAGCCCACGCACCACGTTCACCGACAGCATGCGCGTATTTGACTCCCGCGAAATTGGAGTTGCCGAGATAACGCATATAATCCACCATCACTTGGTTATCCATCTCGAACCCGAGCAGACCCGGATTCTGGTCGGCGGTGCTCAGCTCATCTTCAACAGTGGATATGTTGACACCCCCCAGTCCATATATTCGGGCCGAGGAGGTGATGTTGAGATAATTGTATGCCGTGGAGCCATCCTGGGCCGACAAGCCGGCAGAGGACAGAACCGAAGCCAGAATGAGCAATCCCCCATTGAATATGCGGGGGAAGCGCTTCGCCTGATAGGTGGATTTCTTGTTCAGCAACGTCATGAATATACGTCAGGAGTTTAGTTCCATCTATTATTTAACGTTGATTTGTCAAAGATATTATTTCCGGCAATCATTCCGCACGTTTGGCGGCATTTCCTTCATAATAATTTATATATGCGAGGTTCACCAGCCTGACACCTCCGGGGGTGGGATAGTCACCGGAGAAATACCAGTCGCCGGGGCATGTTTTCACCGCGCTGTGAAGTCCCGCGAGGGTCTGGTAGACAATCTCCACTTCGGCGTTTGTCCCCTCGGGGGTGAGCATGCGGGCCATCATCTTAGAAATCTCCGCATCGGTGAATGGCGCGTAAATGGCTTTGACGCAGTTCACCTGCTCTGCGGCAGGGAGAAGTGCCTGTTCCTTGCATCTCTCGTAAGTTTCGGCAAGCACATGCTCCATACCCCTCTCTTTCAGCAACGCGACAGCTGCCCGGAATGCGGCGAATTCGCTCATTCGGGACATATCTATACCATAATAGTCGGGATAGCGTACCTGCGGAGAGGAGGAGACGATGACGATTTTCTTGGGGTGTAACCTGTCGAGCATCGCGATGATGGATTGCTTGAGGGTCGTGCCACGGACAATGGAGTCATCGATGACAACAAGGTTGTCGATATCGTTGACCACACAGCCGTAGGTCACATCGTAGACATGGGCCGCCAGGTCGTTGCGCGAAGTGCCTTCGGCGATGAAAGTCCTGAGCTTGATATCCTTGATGGCAACCTTCTCTACACGGAGTTTGGTGTCCATCACCTGCTTGATTGTCTCTGGTGTGAGGGTGCCGCGCTGATGCAGCTCGGCGATGCGGTAAGCCTTTGTCTTGTCGAGCTGGCTCTCAAGGCCCTCCACCATTCCGATGAAAGCGACTTCGGCTGTGTTTGGAATAAATGAGAATACCGAATGGGGCAGGTCGCCACCGATAGCTTTCATCACCTCCGGCACCACAGCCCGGCCCAGTTCCTTGCGCTCACGGTATATGTCGGCGTCGCTTCCTCGGGAAAAATATATGCGTTCAAACGAGCAACGCTCATTTTTCCCCTCTCCCAAGATGTCGGCTACCTCTATCTCTCCGTTTTTGGAGACAATGAGGGCGGATCCGGGGGGTAGTTCACAGACATCACGCCGTCTGACATTCATCACAGTCTGTATTACCGGACGTTCGGATGCCAGAACCACCACCTCGTCGTCGATATAATAAAACGCCGGACGTATGCCGTGGCTGTCGCGTAACGCGAACATGTCACCGGAGCCTGTCGCGCCACAGATGACATAACCGCCATCCCAGGCAGGGGAGGCGGCTTTCAGCACCTCCTTGATATTGATATTGTCCTCGATTGCGATTCCGAGATCCGGGTCTTCAAGCGTGTCACGCAGTTCGCGGTAAATGCGGTGGTTCTCGCGGTCAAGCGCATAGCCGAGCTGCTCAAGCAAGACTATTGTGTCGGAGTAAATGCGCGGATGCTGCCCCTTTTTGACTATCGACTTGAATATCTCGTCGACATTGGTCATATTGAAGTTGCCACACATCATCAGGTTCCTCGAACGCCAGTTGTTGCGTCTGAGGAAAGGATGCACATACGATATGCCGCTTTTGCCTGTGGTGGAATACCGCAGATGCCCCATATATATTTCCCCGACAAACGGAGTCAGGGCTTCCACTTCCCCGGCAGGCTTGGAGTCAATCCCGTCCCTGTCGAACTGAGGCATAACCGAGGCGAAAATCTCGGTTATGGCATTCGCGCCCAATGCTCTTTCCCTGAACACATATTCATGTCCGGGGATGGAATGAAGCTTTACCACACCTAAGCCGGCTCCTTCCTGACCTCGGTTATGTTGTTTCTCCATCAGCAGATAGAGCTTGTTGAGCGCCCAAGCGTAGGTGCCGTATTTCTCCCTGTAATATTCCAGGGGCTTGCGCAGGCGTATCATTGCTACGCCACACTCATGTTTGAGTTGTTCCATCAAACCTTCATACTGTACCTGTCGGAAACCTGACAGGAATGATTGAAAAACAAAAGGGGGCATCCCACAACCTGCCGATTATGACATGCCCCCTTGATATGGGCTGTTTTAGATTTATCGGATAAACAGCATCTCGCGGTATTTCGGGAGAGGCCACATCTCATTGTCCACCATCAGTTCGAGCTTGTCGATATGGTAGCGGATGGTTTCCATCTTCGGCACAACATTGTCGTGATAGGCGATGGCTTTCTCACGCTCGTTCTCGATACGGTTGGCGTCCTTGCGGGCGTTGACCATATCCTGTACATCCTTGCGGATTTCGGCGATATGTTTTGAAAGCTTCTCTATCGCTGTCTTGTCGCAGGCTGTCAGTTCCTCTGCCTTCTCTACGGGGAAAATGCTATGGAGTTTAGCGACATTCTCAACGAGAATAGACTGGTAGCGGGTGGCTACCGGCACGATATGGTTGAGCGCGAGGTCGCCGAGGACACGGGCCTCAATCTGGATTTTCTTGGTGTAGGTTTCCCATTTCACCTCATTGCGGGCGCGGAGCTCAAGGTCGTTGAACACACCGGTCTTGTTGAACATCTCGACAGAAGCCGGGGTGAGGTATGCGTCGAAGATTTTGGGAACAGATGTCTCGCAGTCCAGACCGCGACGTTGAGCCTCCTCTTTCCATTCATCAGAATATCCGTTGCCGTCGAAGTGGATGGCTTTGGATTTGATGATAAGGGCTTTGGCTTCCTCCAGAATGGCGTGGTAAAGGGATTCCTCACGGTCGACGCGACGGTCGACGCGCTGTTTGAATTCGGCGAGCTGCTCGGCCACGGCTGCGTTGAGGGCAATCATCGCGGAAGCACAGTTGGCTGATGAGCCTACGGCGCGGAACTCGAAACGGTTGCCGGTGAAGGCAAACGGCGATGTGCGGTTACGATCGGTGTTGTCAAGCAGAATTTCGGGAATCTGGGATACCCCGACAGTAATGCCTTCTTTGCCGGCCAGCTCGATCAGTTCATCTTCCGTGCTCTTTTCGAGACGGTCGAAGATGTCGGCGATCTGTGAGCCGGTGAAAATCGAGATGATGGCTGGAGGAGCCTCGTTGGCACCAAGACGATGGGCATTCGTGGCGGATGAAATCGAAGCCTTCAGCAGGGCGTTATGCTTGTGGACAGCCGCCATCACATTGGCAACGAATGTGATGAAGCGGAGGTTTTCTCTCGGGGTCTTGCCGGGGGCGAAAAGGAGTGTGCCGGTGTCTGTGCCAAGGCTCCAGTTATTATGCTTTCCTGAACCATTGATGCCGTTGAAAGGCTTCTCATGGAGCAGGACGCGGAAATTATGGCGTTTGGCGACTTCGTTCATAAGGCCCATCAGCAGGAGGTTGTGGTCATTGGCCAGATTGGTCTCCTCAAAGATGGGGGCCAGCTCGAACTGGTTGGGGGCTACCTCGTTATGGCGGGTATGGGCAGGGATGCCGAGACGATGGCATTCATTTTCGAGGTCGAGCATGAAGGCTTCTACGCGTGAGGGGATGGCACCGAAATAGTGGTCTTCGAGCTGTTGGTTCTTCGCGCTCTCATGTCCCATAAGGGTGCGGCCGGTCAGCACGAGGTCGGGACGGGCTGCGTAAAGGGCCTCGTCTACCAGGAAGTATTCCTGTTCCCATCCGAGGTAGCTGACCACATGCTTCACATCCTTGTCGAAATAGCGGGCAACATCAGCGGCTGCCTTGTCAACGGCATTGAGCGCACGGAGCAAGGGGGTCTTGAAGTCGAGTGATTCGCCGGTGTAGGATATGAAGATGGTGGGGATACAAAGTGTCTTGTTGAGAATGAAGACAGGAGAGGAGATATCCCATGCCGAGTAACCACGGGCCTCGAATGTGTTTCGGATACCGCCGTTGGGGAAGCTGGAAGCGTCCGGTTCCTGCTGAACCAGAAGTTTTCCGGTGAATTCCTCCACGACACCGCCTTTGCCGTCATGCTCGATGAATGAGTCATGCTTTTCGGCAGTACCGCCGGTGAGGGGGTGGAACCAGTGGGTGTAATGACGGGCGCCATTCTCAATCGCCCATTGTTTCATTCCGGCAGCCACACTGTCGGCGAGCTGCCGTGAGATGGGTTGCTTGTTGTCGATTGCGTCGACGAGCTGGTCGTAGGTTGCCTTAGGAAGGTACTCAAACATCTTCTGGCGATTGAAAACCGCTTCGCCATAGAATTTTTCGGGACGATCCGCTGGGGTCTCCACCGCAACGGCCTTGCGGTCGGAAGCCTCCTGAACCGCTTTGAATCTTAATAAAGACATAAGATTGGAATGAAGTTTATTATAATTAACGTCGGCAGCTTTCCTCACAAACCTAAAAACCGGGAATCTGCCACGCGTAATTTCATAAATCAGAAACGTGCCTCTTTGATACGTCTTACCGCCTCGATTGTGTTTTCGAGGGTGTTGAATGCCGTCAGACGGAAATATCCCTCACCTGCGGGTCCGAAACCTGAACCGGGGGTTCCTGCCACGTTGCACTTCTCAAGCAATGTGTCGAAAAATTCCCATGAAGACATACCGGCGGGAGCCTTTATCCAGACATACGGGGCGTTTATACCACCATATACCTCAAGACCGGCTTCAGTCAGCCCTTCGCGGAGGACTTTGGCATTGGTGAGGTAATAGTCCACCGCCTCCTTTACCTGGCGTTGACCTTCGGGAGTGAAAATCGCGGCCGCGCCCCGCTGTGAGATATATGACGCGCCATTGAACTTGGTGCATTGTCTGCGGTTCCAAAGATGGTTGAGGCTGACCTCGCGACCATCCTTGTCTTTGGCCGTCAGTTCCTTGGGGACAACGGTATAACCGCAACGCACACCGGTAAAGCCGGCGGTCTTCGAGAAACTGCGGAATTCCACGGCGCATTTACGCGCTCCCTCTATCTCATATATCGAATGGGGCACATCCTCTTCGCGGATGAATGACTCATATGCGGAGTCGAAAAGGATGAGGGAGCCATGTCTTAACGCGAAATCCACCCAGACCTTGAGCTGCTCGCGGGTGAGAGTCGTGCCGGTGGGGTTGTTGGGATAACAGAGGTATATCACGTCGGGGACATTGTCATCTCCCGGGATTTCCGGAACGAAATTGTTGGCGGCGGTTACGGAGAGATACTGTATCTTGCTCCAGGCTCCGTCTGAGAGCTTTCCGGCACGTCCGGCCATCACATTAGTGTCCACATACACGGGATAGACCGGGTCGGTGACAGCGACTGTGTTGTCGGCGGATAGGATATCCCCGAAATTACCGGTATCGCTTTTGGCGCCGTCGCTGACGAAAATCTCAGAAGGATCGATGTCTATGCCGCGTGACTTATAATCGTGGACGGCAATTGCTTCGCGGAGGAATGGATAACCTTGCTCTGGTCCATATCCGTGGAATGTGGCGGATGCGCCTTCGTCATCCACGGCCTTGTGCATCGCCTCGATGGCGGCAGGGCAGAGGGGGAGGGTGACATCCCCGATTCCCATCCTGATGACATCGGCTTCGGGGTGGGATTCCTTAAATGCGTTGATTCTACGCGCAACCTCGGAGAACAGATAGCTCTCCGGCAATATGCAGAAGTTCTCGTTTATCGTGAACATATGTATGTCGTCTGTGTTTTGGTGTGGTTAAAGCAATCCGGCAGGCACCTCCATCTCTCCGGTGAATACAGTGGTGGCCGGCCCTTTCATCAGGATATGACCCGTCTGTGAATCACGGGAAATCTCAAGGTCTCCTCCGAGAAGATGGACGGTGACCCCTTCACTGTCTGCAAGACCAAGAAGGGAGGCAGCCACAGCTGTGGCGCATGCGCCTGTGCCGCAAGCCTGGGTCTCGCCGCTTCCGCGTTCCCATACCCTCATTCTTATTTCTTTGGGATTGATTACCTGGGCGAACTCGATATTAGCCCGGTCTGGCCACATCGGATGGTGTTCGAGCGTTTTCCCGACAGCGCGGATGTCAATCATATCGGGATTGTCGACAATGATGACACCGTGGGGATTGCCCATTGAGACGGCTGTAATCTTGAAGGATTTCCCCTCTGCCTCGACGGGTATTTCGATATTGCTGTCGGCGATGACAGGGATGGATGGCGGATTCAGTTCGGGAGCTCCCATATCCACCGTGGCACTTTCTATCTTCCCGTCGCTGCCGGGGTGGAGGGTTAAATATTTAACGCCCGAAAGAGTTTCGAGCGTTAAATTCAGTTTATCGGTGAGGCCGTTGTCATAGACGTATTTGCCTACGCAGCGTGAGCCGTTGCCACACATTTTTGCTTCCGAGCCGTCGGCGTTGAAAATGCGCATCTTGAAATCCGCGCATTCAGAGGGGCAAATAAGGATGATGCCGTCTCCTCCGACACCTTTGTGACGGTCGCTGAGGAGGATTGATAAAGCCTCGGGGTTGGAGGGGGAGCCGCTTGTGCAGTCGATGTAGACGTAGTCGTTTCCGATGCCGTGCATCTTTGTGAAACGAAGCTTTTCAGCGGCGGTTGGGGTTGAAAATTTCGGAATGTCCATATTGGAAAATTTCACCCCGCAAAGGTAGCTATTATTTCTCAACTCCCCAAAAGAAACCTCCGGAAATTTATGAAAAAAATTCCCGGAGGTTTCTTTAAAAGACAAGTGATATTGTCTATGCGGTATGTCAGAATGCCCAGCCGAGACGAAGGGCAGGTTCTACATAAGTAGAGAGTTTGATGCCATTGACTTTGTTGCGCTTGTCTGACTCATAGCTGTCGCTCCAGACACCATTGTCATTGTAACCACCTTTGACATAGTAACCGGGGTAGCTCTGGAACCCGAATTTTATGCCCAGTTCAGCGCCGACGAAGAGACCTTTGTAGACAAAGAAGTCGATGCCGGTGAAGGCTTTGATATTGAATTCGTTGTAGCTGCGCTCCTCATATGCGGGATTGTCGGTGGTCATCGCGTTGCAGATTTTGGTCTCGCGGAGCTTGTCGTCGCCGTCAAGCCACTGGTTGGTCGCGCTGACACTTTGGAGGGCGTAGCCCAGACCAGCGCCGGCGTAAAGGTCGATGCGTTTGTAGTTGAAGAAATGACGTTCGAAGCCGAGGTCGATTGAGAATGTTCCAAGCTTGCCTTTCGACCAGATTTCGTCATTGTTGTCAGGGTCGGGAGTGGTCTTTACGTTGTCAAAACCGAAGCCGATTCCGAAGCTGATCGCATCTTTGTCAGAGAAGAAGTAGCGTCCCTTGAGCTGGTCAAGCTTGAATGTGCCGAAGTCGTTGGAGAAAGGATTGAACTGAACTTCCACAGAAAATTCCCCTGCGGCGGGTGCGAAATTGTTGTCCTGTGCGAGAATCGGTGACACGGAAGCGGCTGCGATTGCAGCGGCGAGAATCATCTTTTTCATTGCTTTTTAGAAATTTAGTAAAACCTGATTGGTTGCATGTAACCTTAAGAAAAACAGCTGGTAACTGTATGCTATGAGACTCAATTGCGCCGCAAAGTTAAGCTAAATTTTTTAAAATTAGCTAATTTTAATTGATAAAAATGCAAAAAGAGCAACTTTTTGGTCTTAATAACCAGGGAACGGAGATGATGGAGGGTGTGGGGTGTGTCAGAAAACATACCCGAGGTTGACCAGAAGGTTGGATGAGCCAAGCTCGTTACGGAGTTTTGCGAAGTCTGTGCCATATGAGATGCCCAGTACGAACTGGTCATATTGCAGTTTCAGTGCCGCATGCCACCCGGCTTGGAAACGGCGGAGAGCTTGCTCTCCCAGTACGTTCCTCGAAAACAGATTCACACTTCCGGGAGTGAATCCGCTGACATTTGCCGATGGGATATGTGCTCCGGAGGGGTAAAAAATGGTAGTGGTACGTTTGCCGATGGCTTGGACTCTGAAGTCAAGACCAAGTTGTGGAGTGATATTGAAAGTCTCGGATAATGGCAGGCGATAGGAGAGATTGATTGGGACGTTGAAATTTAGAAAGTGGGTGGAGACTTTCGCTTTTATCGCGTCATATGTGTTGGTGTCATGAAATGTCTTGTCATGGGTTGTAAAGCGGACGTCGAGACCGGTGCCAAGATAGAGGGGATGATGCGTGGTTATCCTGAAATCAACCGAATATCCTGCAACAAATCCGTTGAGACTGAATGTCGCGGCATCTTTGGGCCGGAGGGTGTAGAGATCATAACCGAGGTAGAGGGTGTTTATCCGGCTTGGAGTGTCTTCCGCCGTCGAAGTGGTGGATTCGGATGTGGCAGCGGTGACACTCCCTTTTGCAATGAGGAAGATAAACAGAAGAAAAGAAATATATCTGGCGAACATTTTCTCGAACGGTTATGTTTTACTTATCAGCACGAATTGGCGGCAATGTATGGAGTGGAAAGATTGGTGAGTTTTCCCACAGATATGAGTAAAACAGATATATACCCGGAAAATGTTCATGGCCCGACATACGCGACCGGCTCCCGCCAATGTCATTGTGACATATGGCGGGAGCCGGATAAAACTGATTCGCAGGCAGCCTGGATGGCGTCAGTCGCGGCGACGCGGCTTGGTGAATCCGCAAGCTGATTGTAATTCAGCGAAAAAGTCGTGGGAAAGAGCAACGGAAATCCTGCATAATAACTCCGTATCGATAGAGCCCTTTCTCATAATTTTGTAAACATTGGTGCGGTCGCAGCAGATTTCCTGGGCCAGCCAGGCGGCCGGACGCCTTTGACGGCGTAGTTCATCGCTTATGAGAGAACCGATGTGGACCTTAATGCCACAATCTTCGGCCAAAGTAGAAATAGGGTTGGTAGCCATGCCTAAACAAAGTTATGATGTTGTGGTAAAAAGAGTTTTCAAGCGCAAAATTAATACAAAAATGTAAATTTTGAAAGAGCTGGTAGAGTATTACAGTTTTTAACAATTCTAAATGAGGGTTAAGCGGTAGGGACAATTCTTACAGATTGTAAAGGCTGTGGCTGCAATGGCTAAAAATAGTAGAAATATGGTCTACATCATACAGTTGCGATTTTAAGATGGCGTGTGGACAAATTTTCAACAGGAAAAATATGAAAAAACCGGACTCACATATCCCTGCAAGTCCGGTTTCTTTTAACTGTGGTTGGAATTTTATAAAATATGGATTGCTCAGTATGCGGGATGGTTTATTTTACGAGTCCTCGCTGATGAAGAATTGCGTCGGCAGATGGCTTGCGGCCAGCAAATGATTCATAAAGTACCATCGGGTCTTCCGAAGCGCCACTTTCAAGGATGTGCTTGATTTTTCCTGCGAGTTCGGGATTGAATACTCCTTTTTCGCGGAAAAGCTCATAGGCGTCAGCATCGAATACCTCAGCCCAGAGATATGTGTAATATCCAGAAGCATAGCCATCATCTCCGAAAATGTGCTTGAAATAGGGAGAACGGTAGCGGAAGGTGAGCTGGGCGGGCATGCCTAACTCGTCAGCAACCTGCTTCTCGAAAGCGTCCACATCGATGTCCCCTTCAGGATTGAGATGTCCCCATTTGAGGTCAAGAAGGGCAGCTCCGGCAAGTTCGGTTGTCATGAAGCCCATGTTGTGCTTGGAGGCGGCGTTGATTTTCTGCACGAGCGAGTCAGGAATCAGTTCGCCTGTCTTATAATGGTGGGCATACACTTTGAGCATTTCAGGGTCGAAGGCCCAGTGTTCATGGAACTGGGAGGGGAACTCCACGAAATCACGGTCTACCGATGTGCCGCTCTGGCTCTTGAGCCTTACACGCGAGAGCATTCCGTGAAGGCCGTGGCCGAATTCATGGAACATGGTCTGGACATCATCGATGGTGAGCAGTGCCGGGGCATCGGCTGTGGGAGGTGCAAAGTTACCGACATTGTAAATGATGGGACGTTCAACTGTGCCGTCAGGATTTACCCATGAGGTTTTCAGTTCCTCCATCCATGCGCCCTGGCGTTTTGACGGACGGGTGAAGTAGTCGGTCATAAAGACTGCGAGATGCTCCCCCTTCTCATCCTTTACATCATACACCTTGACATCGGGATGATATTTCGGCGCGTCAGGCATCTCCTCGAAGGTCAGACCGTAAAGTCTGTTTGCCATGGCGAAGATGCCCTTGCGTACAGAGTCCACAGCGAAGTAGGGACGGATTTCAGCCTCGTTAAGGGCGAAATCTCTCTGACGTACCTTTTCGGCGAAATAGTAGTAGTCCCAAGGTGCTATCTCGAAATTGTTGCCGAGTGAATTGCTGAGTTCCTGCATGACCTTTACCTCTTCGGCCACCTTGTTCTTGGCGGGAACAAATATCTTCATGAGAAGTTCCTCGGCGGCTTCGGGAGTCTTGGCCATCTTGTCAGCTGTCATATAGGATGCGAAATCCTTGTAGCCGAGCAGGGCGGCTTTCTTGGCACGTTCTTTGAGAATCTGGTTGATGACAGGGCGATTGTCATTGTCACCGGTTGTGGCGTTGGTGGTATAGCCCTTCCACATTTTCTCGCGTAGGTCGCGGTTGTCGGCGTACTGGAGCACTGCCAGACGGCTGGGGGCATGGAGGGTGAACACCCATTTGCCCTCTTTGCCGCGTTCTTTTGCCTCGGCGGCAGCATTGTCGATGGTGGTCTGAGGAAGTCCTGCGAGGTCTTCCTTCTTGTCAACGACAATCTCGAAGGTGTTGTTGGCGTTGAGAAGGTTCTTGTTGTATTTCAGATAGAGATCGGTAAGTTTTCCGTTGACCTCTTTCAGTTTGGCTTGTTTCTCAGGGGACAGGAGGGCACCGCGACGTACAAACTGGGTGTAGGTGTCGGTGATGGCACGACGTTCGTCGAGAGGCTGGTTTACAGTGTCGATGTTTTCGTAAAGAGTCTTGACACGGGCGAACAGAGCCTGGTTCATCATCATCTCGTCCGTGAATGCCGTATATTTGGGCATAAGCTTCTCGTTTACGGCTGCCAGTTCGGGAGACGCGTCTGCCTCAGCCAATGCGAACATCACCGACACAACACGGTCGAGTGTCGGGCTGAGATTGTCGAGCGGCAGAATCGTGTTGTCAAAAGAAGGGGCCTCGGTGTTGGCTGTTATCGAGTCGATAGAAGCCTTGGCCTCGGCGATACCGGCATCAAACGCCGGTTCGTAGTCGGAAATCTGGATTTCCTCGAAGGGAGGGATGCCGTAGGGGGTGTCGTAGGCTTTCATGAAAGGGTTTTCCCTTTCCTGCTTGCCGCATCCGGAGAGGAAGACCATACCGGCGGCTGCCATGCAGCAGAATCCGAAAATGATTGGTTTCATAAGCTACTTTGGGGTTATGGATTAGGGTGTTTATTAAGTATCTATGTGGCTAAGTTCACTGGCGGTTGATGAGGTCTATCCCTTTGAGATGACGGTCGACCTGTGGCGCTTTCTGTGACCATAAGAAGCGAGCCTGGATAGGGTAGTGGTCTGAGCGGTCAAAGTCAAATTTCTTGAAATCGATGGCCTCAAGTTTTCCACGATATAATATATGGTCTATCTGGAAATAGAAACGGTTGGCGTGGTATGTGATTACCGGTCCGAAACCGGCCATCGCAAACGCGCTTTTGAAATCATCGCGGGCAAGTTGCCTGATAGCGTAACAATCCTGGATGTCGTTGAAGTCCCCCGCAATTATCACATTCTCTATACCTATGGAGTCTATCTGTTGCCTTATCAGTTTGGCCTGTTCGGCACGGTTGCGGAAAGCTGTCGACAGTTTGGATAGCAGTTTCCGTTTGGCTCCTGATATGGCTTTGCGTCCTCCTTCCCCTTCTGTGATTTCATGGTAAAGGGCTTTGTCTGATGAATCCAGGCCGATGGACTGAAGGTGGGCGCTGACGATAAGGGTACGGTGGCCTTGTATCTCCGCGACGACTGCGATATGAAATGCAGATGGGTCGTTGAGCTTGGGGAGTTTGACCGGATATATGGGGAATTTTGAAATCACCGCGTTGCCCGCTCCCATCACTCGATAAGGATAAGCGTCAAAAATGGAATCAAGGAGTGCGGGGGAGATTCGTCGGTGGTTAGGCTTGAGAGTCCACCAGAATTCCTGAAGGCATACGATGTCGGCGTCTTGCTTTAAAATATATGACATCGTGGGATTCGACTTCCCTGCCATGGCCTCATTAAAGAGGTTCGTGGTGTCTTTTGTGGTCGGTAATGGAAGATGGTAGTCATTGAGTCCGTAGACATTGTAACTCATGAAGGTGAAGCTGCGGGCTTCCTCTTCCGGAGTCAGTTTCTCCCGGGAAAGATTCAATGGACAGAAACTCAGGATTGGCCCGAGACACAATATTACCGTTGCCCCGGGAATTATGGCCATAAGTCGGTTGAAGATCAGATCAATCACCAAGGCCACGATTGTCAGACCTAACCATAACGGGAAGGTCATGGCGAGAATCGCCGGTATGGTTGATGTCTCCGGGTTGACAACCCCTCCATATGCGGCCATGAGTGTTACCAGCATAAGCAGCCCATTGACCACATATCCGGAAATTGTCAGTATTTTCAGTATAGTCTCCTTGTTCACGGTTTATGATTACGGAATGAAAAAATGTGTCAGCGTTGATTCACATTTATGTTCTTTAGATTGAATAGTTCGAGACGTTCTGGTTCTGACAGCGATGCGAAACCGGATTGTGTCGCCTTGTGGAGCAGGCTCATGCGTCTGGTCCGCTGTCGGGCAGATTCCATCGCTTTGTTGGTGAGAATCCGTTCACGCAGTCTCAGCCCGAATCCTATCGCTATGCCGGCAAGCATGCCTCCCATATGGGCGGCAGTGACCGGAGAGAAAGAGTTGGAGGCAAGGAATATCGTGACAGTGGCGAGCAGGGCAATCCATTTGAGCCTGACATTTCCGACAAGGAAAAGCCGGAGCTGCCTGTCGGGAGAGAGGCAGGCAGTAGCAATCACCACCGCGATGACGGATGCTGAAGCGCCGGCCAAATCATTCACGTTGTTGCCACTTGTCGCTGCGGCGACCATAAATGCGAGTGCCCCGCAGATTCCGCCAGCCAAGTAGGTGATGACGGTCCATTTCCATCCTGCCTTCATCATAGGGCCGAATCCGACAAGCCAGAGCATGTTGACTGTCAAATGCACAAAGCTCAGATGGGTGAACATATATGTCACGATGGACCAAGGGGCGAGGTAATATCCATAGAAAGAGGGACACAACGACAGGATACGGATGACATCCTCTGTCAATTCCGGGAAGAACCCTTTCACAATCCACGCGCACAGCACGATGAGGTAGACGGCCAGATTGGCAGTCACCAGATAGAGTGTCGCGCGGGCTGTTTTAGACATAATTGCTCAGTTCAATATAGACTGCGTAGAGTACCTGACTTTTTCCACCAAAGTAGGATAATTATACCAATCAGCATCCCGCCGAGATGGGCGAAATGTGCGACGGTGTCAGCCTGGCTGTTGTAAATACCCAGAAGTAGTTCGATGGCAGCGAACATAATCACAGCTGTGCGCGCTTTCATTGGGACGGGCGGGAACATCAGGTAAATTCTCATCTGGGGATACAGGAACCCAAAAGCGAGCAGTATGCCGTATATGGCACCGGAGGCTCCGACTGTCGGTGTATGATAAAGGCCAAGAAGCGCGCCCACGGCGGGTTCGTCGGGATTTATGCCAAGGTCAAAGAGCTGGCCATATGTGACATGGCTTTCACGCAGCAGTCCGCAAAGCGCATCCCCGTTGCTGAAAAGTCCGGCATAATGGTTGATCATCAGGGCGAATACCCCTTCCTGAATCAATGCAGCTCCAAGTCCGCAACTGATATAGTACAGGAGAAACTTCTGTGAGCCGAGTGTGCGTTCCACAATAACGCCGAACATCCACAGGGAGAACATGTTGAAGAATAAGTGCCAGAAATTGGCGTGGATAAACATATAGCTGACCAGCTGCCAGGGAAGGAACTGGTCGGATGTGAAGTAATACAAGGCTCCGTATTGTTCAATCTGCATCCCCGCACGAGGCACAAGGGCCATAAACAGATATACTATTATGTTTATGATCAGCAGATTCTTGGTCACCGGAGGCAAGTTGAGAAATCTGTCTTTGAAACTCATAACTAAACGGTTATAGGGCAGGCAGAAAGCCTGCGAGGTTGCTTATCCTGCAAAGTTACGAATTTTTTCTCAAACATAGCCGCGCGTCCCAATCCTTTTTCCTTCGGGAAAAAATCACTAACTTTGCGGTCATATAGGATTTTCAAATATTCGAATGGATTTTAAACTGGAAGCCAATCCGGGTGGGACAGCCGCCCGAGCAGGCAGGATTTCGACCGGCCACGGTGAAATCCTGACTCCTGTTTTTATGCCTGTCGGAACTGTCGGAGCCGTCAAGGGTGTCCATGCCCGCGAGCTCCGCGATGATATAAAGGCTCAGATTATTCTCGGCAATACTTACCATCTCTATTTGCGTCCGGGAACGGAAATATTGCGCAAAGCCGGCGGTCTGCATAAGTTCGAGGGGTGGGAACGACCCATCCTGACTGATTCAGGTGGCTTCCAGGTGTTTTCCCTTTCGGAACGCCGCAAGCTCACGGAAGAGGGGGCGTGGTTCCGAAGCCATATCGATGGTTCGAAACATCTGTTCACTCCTGAAAGGGTTGTCGATATCCAGCGTGAAATCGGATCGGACATTATGATGGCTCTTGATGAATGTCCCCCGGGGACTTCAGAATGGGGATATGCCCGCAAGTCGCTTGATTTGACAATGAAATGGCTCCGCCGAGGTTGGAAGCATTTCAATGAGACTGAGCCATTGTATGGATATTCCCAGGCATTTTTCCCCATTGTGCAGGGTTGCACCTTCTCTGACTTGCGTCGTGAAGCGGCCAAGCAGGTGACTGATTTGGGCGCGGAGGGGAATGCTATCGGCGGCCTTGCTGTCGGAGAGCCTGCCGAGGTGATGTATGATATGATCGAGGTGGTCAACGAGATTCTGCCTGCCGACCGTCCACGCTATCTGATGGGGGTCGGAACACCGGTCAATATCCTGGAGGCTATCGACCGAGGGGTGGATATGATGGATTGTGTGATGCCTACCCGTAATGGCCGCAACGGTATGTTGTTCACCCGTAACGGTGTGATGAATATGCGCAATCTAAAATGGGCGGATGACTTCTCTCCGATTGACCCTGAGAGTGATTGTTTTGTCGACCAAGTATATACGAAAGCATATCTCCGCCATCTTTTCATTGCGGGAGAATTGCTCGCGATGCAGATTGCGTCGGTTCATAATCTTGCGTTCTATCTTTGGCTGACCGGAGAAGCCCGTAAGCATATTATGGCCGGAGATTTCCATGTCTGGAAACCTCAGATGGTCGAACAAGTCAGCCGCCGCCTTTGACGGTCGGAACGTCTATAATCTTGAAGCCGAGATGAAGGTCATACCTGCCATATCGAAAACAAAGTTGCCCTGGCGACGGGGATGGAATCCTCTGTCGCTTCTTGATTTGTATATCATCAAGAAGTTTCTCGGCACATATGTATTCGCCATTATGCTAATATTGGCGATTACGATAGTCTTTGACATAAACGAAAAACTTGACGCGTTTATGCAGGCCCCGTTGAAGGCCACCATCTTTGATTATTTCCTGAACTTCCTCCCATATTTCGCCAACCAGTTCAGTCCGCTGTTTGTCTTTATTGCGGTGATTTTCTTCACGTCTAAACTTGCGGATAATTCGGAGATAATCGCGATGCTGTCCTCCGGAATGAGTTTCCGTCGGTTGCTGCGTCCCTATCTGATTTCAGCGGCGGTAATAGCTGTCGCCACTTATGTCTTGTCGGCTTACATCATACCGCCGGCAAATGTCAAGAGAATCGCCTACACAAATACCTATGTCAAAAACAGGCGTGTCGATTATGGCGACAACATTATGATGCAGGTGGCTCCCGGACAGATAGCGTATATGAACCGTTATGACAACACTACCAAAACCGGTTATCGTTTCTCTCTCGAATTGTTCAAGGATAAGAAGCTTGTATCGAGGATGCAGGCCCAGTCGATCAAGTGGGACACGTTGTACAGGTGGCAGGTGCGTGACTATGTGATACGCGATTTCAAGGGGAATCGCGAGGAGATAACTCGTGGCTATCAGCTTGATACGGTGATTCCTTTCGAGCCACGAGACTTTCTGATTTCCCGTAATGATCAGGAGACCTTGTCAACACCACAGTTGCGCCAGTATATCGAACGGCAGAAGAAACGTGGTGTGGCAAACATCCAGGCTTTCGAGATTGAATACCAGAAACGATTCGCGATGTGTGCGGCCGCATTCATCCTTACGGTCATAGGGATGTCATTGTCTTCCAAGAAAGTAAAAGGAGGAATGGGGGTGAATATCGGTATCGGATTGCTCCTGAGTTTCTCCTATATCCTGTTTATGACCGTTACCTCCTCCTTTGCGGTATCCGGCATCACCTCCCCACTGGTGGCTATGTGGATTCCCAACATAATCTACGCCATAATTGCCCTGCTGCTCTACCTTAAAGCCTCCAGATAAAACAATGTGCGAGAGAAAAATTCACCTTCCACAGGGAAATTTATCTTCTGTTGGATATGCTACGGGTATGTCGCTTGTCCTTACTTTGGGATATACTTATGTTATTGCAGAATTATGTCTACTGGCAAGATTCCCAGAATCGCCATACATTCTCATCGTTGGTTTTATTGGTGCTTCAATAACATTGTTGATTACCTGTACTAGAAGATGTTTTATAAGGTCTATAATTTCCAGTCTGGTAATATGGATCGCGGGGATTTGGCTGGGCATGAATACCTGTGATTATAGCTGGGATGGTATTGGATATCATCAGGTGACAATATATGCGCTTGCTGATGGTTGGAATCCTATATGGAATGATTACTATGAAGGTTCCCTCAGTTTATGGACAATACACTATGCGAAGGCTTTGGAACTTATTGCAGCGTGTATATTTCGATTGACAGGAGAAATTGAAGCTGGGAAGGCTTTGAATATTGTTTTCTTCGTTGCTGTATTTGCAATTAGTCTTGGGTTTATAAAAAAAAATAAAATAAATAAAAAAAGAGGCTTGTCAGATTGCAATGCAGTCATATTTGCTTTGTTGGTTGCTGGCAATCCTGTGGCTTTATGTCAGCTCATGACGTATTATATTGATTACGCTTTATATTATTATGTAGTGTTATCAATAATATTTTCAGTTGGGATCTGTAAGGGCGATAATAATGTATATTTGAATATTATTGGTCTATGCCTTGTAATTCTTCTTGCAATTGGGACAAAATTCAACCATTTCTTTATAGAAGGGATTGTAATGCTTGCTGTTATGGGTTGGCTTATGATTTCTAGGCAATATTATAATGCTAGGAAAATTTTAATTATTAGCTTTTTGTCAGCATTGGTAGGAACTTTTATTCTATCCTTTCATCCCTATCTGACCAATTGGATTTATTTTGGGAATCCATTTTACCCATTGATGGGGGACGATGCAGTTAATATAATGGATTGTAATACCCCGCCATTATATTGGGGGCATAATAGATTTGAAACATTCTTTATGTCAATTTATGGACCGTATTCAATTCCATCTTTTGATTCTCGTATTTCTGGATTCGGGCCATTTTTTAAGGTGTTGTTAACTATTGGACTTTTGTGGATATTTTATTCGGAAATCACTCAAAAACAATTGTCAGTGATTGGCTATATCACTATTATGGCTCTAATTTCGTGTTTTTTCTTTGAGCAATCATGGTGGGCAAGATATAATCCTCAAATTTGGATAATAATTCCAACAGCCTATTATTCTATAATATCTCGAATATCCTGTGTAATGCGAGGGAGATTGCTTACAAAATCGATAATTTCGATAGTGGGTTTAATTAACATATTTGTCGTTTTATTGCAACCGACTTTAGATTCATTTCGGCTATATACATACAGAAATTGTGTGTTTAGGGTTCTGGCGGGGAAAGAAGTTAAAGCCCATGTGGGTAAAATATGGGAGTATAAACTCAAAAAGGAAGGAATAATTCCGCTTGTGGTTGGAGCTGACGAAATTCCCGAGGAATATCGCACTCCAATACTCCATTTACCAGAATATGAGATATCCTATAACTGGTTAGAAACAACACCAGAAGAACGCGAGAATATCCAATCTATGTATGAGAATAGTTCTGTTTATGTTATTGAAAAAAGAGCTATAAGCGTTGGAAAAGCAGTTATTGTATACATAAAACAATTAATCTAGATGGAGATAATCAGATTGATGCGCCCTTGGCAATGGGTAAAAAACCTGTTTGTGTTTCTCCCGATGTTCTTTTCGGGGCATATGGGAGATAGGGAATGCTGGGCGCTTTCCCTGATTGGCTTTTGTTCGATGTGCATGGTGGCAAGCTCGATATACTGCCTGAATGACATCGTGGATGTTGAGGAAAACCGCAATCATCCGCGCAAACGATTCCGACCTGTGGCTAAAGGAAGTGTGTCTGTTCGGTTGGCTTCTATTGTTTCTCTGTTACTTACGGTAGGAGGGTTTGCAATCTTGTTTATGTTGCCATCATTGTCGATTGCCTTGAAAGCACTTGCGATAGTAGGGTCTTATTATGTGATGAATTGTGCTTACTGCCTGTTCCTTAAACGAATTGCGATAGTGGATGTGTTCTGTATCAGTACCGGTTTTGTGCTTAGGATATTTGTCGGGGGTACAGTTTGTGGAATATGGATTTCTCCTTGGCTCGTATGTCTTACATTCCTGTTGACATTGTTTCTTGCGTTTGCAAAACGCAGGGATGATATTTTGTTGCAGACACAGAAATGTATGACTGTGAGGAAAAGTGTGGGTCAATATAATATGCCGTTTATGAATCAGACCCTCGGGCTGCTCGGTGCTATCACCGTTGTCTGTTATATCCTGTATACTGTCCAGCCAGAAGTCGAAGACAGACTGGGAACGGAATGGGTATACCTGACCTCTGTATTTGTCCTCGCCGGTATTCTGCGTTATCTCCAGATTGCGATAGTGGATGAAAAATCCGGCAATCCTACGTCTATTTTATTGAGAGATAGGTTTATACAGGGATGCATACTTTTATGGGGATTGTCATATATGATCATAATTTACGTTTGATATCATATAGCAATCCGATTTTTTATTGGTGACATTATGAAATATCTAATGAAGCAATAGGTTGGAGGTATGGAATCTGGTGGCGAAAAGAGACGGATGCGAGAAATCGGGCTGTTTGACTTTGACGGGACCTTGGTGGAAGGGGACTCTTTCATCAGATTTGGGATATTCGCGGTTGGGAAAGCGAAGTTTTACACTTCGGTTGTTATGGCGATTCCTTGGCTCATCGGATGGAAAGCGGGGATGATGTCGTCATCCAGAGCAAAAGAAAAACTGTTTGGTTTTTTATTCAGGGGAATGACGAAACGAGAGTTTGAAGACAAAGGAGAACTGTTCGTTTCGGAAATAACGAAGATGTTGCGGCCAGAAATTTATCAGGAATTGATTCGGTTGCGTGATGCTGGCAGGGAGGTTGTCATTGCTTCAGCCAGTGTGGAGGAATGGATTCGCCCATGGGCAAAGACGCAGGGAGTTGACTGTGTGATTGGAACACAAGTGGAAGTTGATGGCGAAGGAAGATTGACCGGAAGATTCTCCACCCCGAATTGTCTGGGAAAAGAGAAAGCGATGCGTGTCAGAGAATATCTGAGAAAGAAACTCCTGGATGGCAAACTGGAAACACTCCTTGGCAACGAGGAGGATGATTTAAAGGATTTTGAGATAAGCGCGTGGGGAAATTTGCCTGACGACAAATGGATGCTTGAGATGGCCGACCATCCCCATCAGGTATGAGGAAACTCAAAGAAGCACTTCCAGTGTGGGATTTTGGATGATTATTGGGATGGGATTGTTGTAAGGGCGGCGAAAAGTTACTATCTTTGCAGTGACAAAATCCAACCGGCCGAGTTATACCGGCAGGACGCGATAAACCAAATAGACTGTCGTTCCGATGAATCCCAACTCACTCGTTTCTATCGACGATCTCGGCAAGGAGGAAATCCTTGACATCCTTGCTGATGCACGTTTCTTCGAGGAAAATCCCAACCACAAGATTCTTGACGGAAAGGTTGTGGCAACCCTGTTTTTTGAACCTTCCACCCGCACACGTCTCAGTTTTGAGACAGCGGTAAACCGCCTTGGTGGCCGTGTGATAGGCTTTTCAGACGCCAACACCTCATCATCATCCAAAGGTGAATCTCTCAAGGACACCATCAAAATGGTGTCAAACTATGTCGACTTGATAATAATGCGTCATTATCAGGAAGGCGCTGCGAAATATGCCACAACAGTGACCGAGACCCCCGTCATCAACGCCGGGGATGGCTCCAACCAGCATCCCTCGCAGACTATGCTTGACCTCTATTCGATTATGAAGACTCAAGGCAAGCTCGACAACCTCGAAATCACGATGGTCGGCGACCTCAAATATGGGCGTACTGTCCATTCCCTGCTAATGGCAATGAGATATTTCAGCCCGAAATTCCGGTTTGTCTCTTGTCCCGAACTGGCCATGCCGCAAGAATACATCGACTTGTGCGAAAGTCTCGGTATTCCTTATGAAATCCATGCCGAGCTTTCTCCTGAGGTCATCAATTCGACAGACATCCTGTATATGACCCGCGTTCAGCGTGAGCGTTTCGCAGACCTGGCGGTGTATGAGCGTGTCAAGGATTGCTACAGTCTCTCCCGCGATATGCTCGATGGGTCGCGTGAGAACCTCCGCGTTCTCCACCCGCTTCCCCGTCTCAATGAGATTTCCGAAGATGTCGATGACAGCCCCAAGGCTTATTATTTCGAACAGGCACGCAACGGTCTGTTCGCCCGTCAGGCTCTCATATGCCGTGCGCTCGGAATTACTACCGAGGATATCATCGCATCGGAAACCAAAAAGTGATTACTTCTGAATATGAAGCCATTGAATAAAAAACGTAGCTGGAAACCCGGAACGATGATTTATCCTCTTCCGGCGGTATTGGTCACCTGCGGCTCATCCGTCGGCGAGTCAAATATGCTCACTGTTGCCTGGGTGGGAACCATAAACACCGATCCGGCGATGTGCTATATCTCGGTGCGTCCCGAGCGTCATTCCTATGGCATCATAAAGGAGCAGATGGAGTTCACCATTAACCTTACGACAGCGGATATGGCCCGTCAGACCGACTGGGCCGGTGTCCGTTCCGGCAAGGAATATGACAAATGGAAAGAGACCGGTCTCACTCCAGCCCCCGGAGTTGCGGTTGGCTGTCCTTACATCGATGAATCTCCGCTTTCCATCGAGTGCAAGGTCACGTCGATATTGCCTCTTGGCTCCCATCATATGTTCATCGCCAAGGTCGTGAACGTCCTGGCTGACGAACGTTATATCGACACTGATACCGACCGTTTTGACCTCGGAAAGGCTGGGCTGCTCAACTATACTCACGGACATTATTATTCACAAGGTGAAGAGCTTGGCCGTTTCGGGTTCTCAGTGAAAAAGAACAAGAAAGACTGACCTTTCCGCCACCATTCATCAAGAAACTTACAACCCAAAATATCAACCGTTATGCAACGCGACAACGTCATCTTCGACATCATCAATCGTGAACATCAGCGCCAGCAGAAAGGCATAGAGCTGATTGCCTCGGAGAACTTCGTTTCTCCCCAGGTGATGGAAGCTATGGGCTCCTGCCTGACCAACAAGTACGCCGAAGGTTACCCCGGCCATCGTTATTATGGCGGATGCCAGGTGGTTGACGAGGCGGAGACCCTTGCCCAGGAACGTCTCAAACAGCTTTTCGGAGCTGAATACGCCAATGTGCAGCCCCACTCAGGTGCGCAGGCAAATATGGCAGTCTTCATGGCTTGCCTCAAGCCCGGCGACACATTCATGGGCATGAACCTCGACCACGGCGGCCATCTTTCCCATGGCAGCCCCGTCAATTTCTCCGGCCTTGTGTTCAACGCGATCGGCTACAATGTAGATCAGGAGACTGGCCGCGTTGATTATGACCAGATGGAGGCGCTCGCTAACGAGAAGAAACCCAAACTTATCATCGGCGGCGCGAGCGCATACAGCCGTGAATGGGATTATGAGCGCATGCGCAAAATCGCCGACAGCATCGGTGCCATCTTTATGGTGGATATGGCTCATCCCGCAGGCCTTATCGCTGCCGGACTGCTTGACAACCCTGTCAAGTACGCTCATATCGTCACCTCCACAACCCACAAGACCCTGCGCGGTCCTCGCGGCGGTGTGATTCTCCTTGGCAAGGATTTCGACAATCCCTGGGGTAAGGCGACCAAGAAAGGTGAGATTCGCAAGATGTCTTCATTGCTTGACTCCGCCGTGTTCCCCGGTGTGCAGGGTGGTCCGCTCGAACATGTCATCGCAGCCAAAGCTGTCGCATTCGGCGAAGCGCTCCAGCCTGAATACAAGGAGTATCAGAAGCAGGTCAAGGAGAATGCCGCAGCTATGGCCAAGGCTCTCACAGACAAGGGCTACCATGTGGTTTCCGGCGGTACTGACAACCACTGTATCCTTGTCGACCTCCGTTCTAAGTTCCCCGATTTGACCGGAAAGGTTGCCGAGAAGGTGCTGGTGGATGCCGACATCACCGCCAACAAGAACATGGTGCCCTTCGACTCACGTTCCCCATTCCAGACCTCCGGTATCCGTCTCGGAACCCCCGCCATCACGACCCGCGGACTCAAGGCCGACGAGATGGGTGGTATCGTTGAGATGATTGACACCGTTCTTTCCGCTCCTGAAAGCGAGGCTACCATCAAGGCTGTGCGCGAGAAGGTCAACACCATGATGGCAGACCGTCCGATGTTCGCTTGGTAATCAAAAACCATAGACTACAAAAATCAGGGTGTGGCGAAACCCTTCCAGTTTTGCCACACCCTTCTTCCCAATTTAATATCACCCCATCAATCCGTCATCCGCTATGAAGACAATTCTTCTGGTTTTGTATCGAATATATCAGATAGTGGTTATGATACCAATGATAGTCGTGCTGACAATCCTGACCGGACTTGTTACAGTCCTCGGCTCATTGCTTGGCGGAGGACGGTTCTGGGGATATTGGCCTCCTCATATCTGGGCGAAACTCTGCACTTGGCTGACGTTGGTGAAAGTCGAGGTCAAAGGGCGCGAGAACATTCAGGAGAAGACCTCTTATGTCTTTGTCGCCAACCATCAGGGAGCTTATGACATATTTTCCATTTACGGCTTCCTTAATCACAACTTCAAGTGGATGATGAAGATTGGTCTCCGTAAATTCCCTGTGATAGGAATAAGCTGCAAAGCGGCAGGCCATATATTTGTCGACAACTCATCCCCGGCGGCTATCAAACGAACGATGGCCACCGCTGAAAAGACATTGCAGAGGGGGATGTCTGTGGTTGTATTTCCTGAAGGCTCACGTTCCCGGACAGGGCGTATGGGACGTTTCCACACAGGAGCGTTCCAGTTGGCCATGGAGTTCCATCTTCTGGTTGTCCCGGTCACTATTGATGGAGCATATCAGGTATTACCCCGAGGACAATGGCTCCCTCACTGGGGCAAGATAGTCCTGACCATCCATAAGCCAATCGCACCTCCGGCCGATGAGGCGGATCGCCGGAGAGTGTCCGACCTGTCGGCGGATGCCATCCGTTCGGCCCTCCCCGAGAGATACCGCTGAGAAAACCTTATGACATTTGTATTTACCCCTTCAGAGCGGGGAGTTATGACGATTTGGCATGTTGAAACAGATAATCAGTTTATTGGCAGCAATATCAATCCTGGCTCAGACGCAGTTGTCTGAGGCCGCTTCTGTCTCTGCGTATGAGCCAGCCGACAGCCTTTTCGGGAAAGTGTCGGAAATGTCTGTGGAGAGTATGCTTGACATGGCAGACAGCTCTCTGAAAGCCGGGAACCCTGCAGAAGCTTTGTCTTTGTATATGACCGGATATGTCCGTGAACAAGCTCGGCTCGATTCAGTCGCGGCCACCAATCTTGTCAGGGCATATGTGGGAGTGGGGGACATAATGATGCGCAGGTGTGACTATGCAGGCGCTCTCGAAAATTGCATACAGGCATTGATGATCAGCGAGAACGCGCCCACTCAGCCAATGGCTGCGACAATTTACAAGAACATCGGCAATGTGTATTGCTGCCTCAATGACTACGAGACCGGCATAGATTATTACGAAAAGGGGTTGCAGATATGCGAATCACATCCCGACCCGGATGTCGAGAAAAAACTGCTTGCCAATCTGTCAGGCATGATTACCTATACCGGTAAATCTGCCGAAGCGGAGAAATATCGGACGATAGCACGAAAACGCTATCCGCCTGCCACCACAGAGGAGATATTTCTTGACGGGTTGCTTGACGGCCTGTTGCTCAAAAGCAAGAAACAGTATGCGGACGCTGCCCAAAAATTTCACGAAATGGCTCTTTATGCGTCGCGGACAGGAATAGAGCCACGCTATGAAGGTTCGGCCTATCAGGAGCTTTACACCGTTTATCAGGAGATGGGGAAACCTGATTCCGCCCTAATCTATATGCAGCGTTGCCGGGAGACGGCCGAACGCAACGGGCTTGAAAGAATGTTTCCCTCCGTATACGAAGGGTTGTCGGAATATTATTCCCGCAAAGGTAACCAGCAGAAAGCCAGGCAATATCGCGAACGCTATTTCGATATCCGCGACTCCATTATGGACGACCGTGAATTCAACGCGGTCAAGAATGTGTTGTTTCAGTACAAGGCGGCCAAGACCGCAGAGGAAATAAACTCCTTGTATCAGGAAAAAGAGCGCAAGGAATCGATAATAAAGAACCAACGCATTGTTTTGATTAGCGTGATTGTCGGATTATGCGGATTGCTTGGACTGCTGTTGTTGTTTTATTCCCAGAAACGACGCATTACCCGCAGTTATCGGAGCCTGTATGAAATATCGCGGGCCAACGCCAATGGGCGGGAAATGATGGATAGGCGTTATAAGGAAGCGATGCGCCTTATCGAAGAACGCGACGCCGAAATCTCACGCTTGAATGCAATGGTGAAGGAGCGTAAGCGGACTGCTGAGATGGAGTCGCCATCTGCAGAAGAACCGACCAAATACAAGACCAGCAATCTGAGGGATATTCATCGCAACAAGCTCGCCGAAGCGATTACCGCCGTGATGGAAACTGATAGCGAGGAGTTGTGTAATCCGGAATTCTCCCTCGAGCGATTGGCTAAAATCGTTGGGTCAAACTCAAAGTATGTGTCGCAGACCATCAATGAGGAATTCAACCGGAATTTCAACACCTACATAAATGACTACCGTGTGAAGCTCGCCTGCGAAAGGCTGGCTGACTCCGAGTATGACTCTTATAAAATAAAATTCATAGGGGAAAGCGTTGGATTCAAGTCTCAGACCACCTTCACCGAAGCATTCCGGAAACATACCGGATTGTCTCCCTCCGTTTACCGGAAAATGGCTCGCGAAGAACGCGTAAGCCATTGATTGGCAATGTCAGGTGGCATTTGTGCGTTTTTGAGGAAATTAAAATTCCGGATTCTTGAATCTGTTAAACCGAGGGGCGATTTTTATCATAGCCTTTATGATATTGATAGTATCTTTGTGGACAGGTAGACAAACTCAGATTCATCAACATATTAATCAATTTTATGAAGAAAATCTACATTGCACTTGCGGCATTATGCCCGATGTTGCTAAAAGCTGCTCCGATTTCTCCGGGGAAGCTCGCGGGAAGCAAACAGCCAATCGCGGCAACAAGTTTCGGAAACTGGCATCGCTCACCGGCTAAAATTACAGTCGATGAAATATTTGCCGCTCCCGAGAACACTGTGCTGGATGGTCCCTACATCGCTGACCAGGTCGGTTACTCCGGCTTTCAGAGTTCAGACCAGGGCCGTCCCGGTATGTCAACTATTTTCTATCAGGCATTCCACGGATGTTACAAGACCGTCAATGAGGTTCGTGTAATCGGTTTGTTCAATTACTTTGATGATGAAAACTACAACTGGCTCGGATGTGACAGCCGTGGTGGAATCTCGGAGGATTTTGAAATGACCGAGCCTGTCAAGTTTGAAATCGCATTCTACCGCCAGGATGAAAACGGTCGTCCTGGAGAACTCGTGTCACGTCAGGAATCTGACATCATCGGACGTTATCTTGGCGTCACATATGGTTCCGGAGAAAACGAAACTCCATTGTATGAATTCCGTGTCGCCCTTGATGAGCCTGTCAAGCTGGAGGCAGGATTTATGGCGTTCAGCGCTGTCGATATGGGGGATGCTCCTTCATGCTGGTTTTCGGTTTTCACCGCTGACACATCAATCGATTATGCTTATGTGTATATGGGAGAGGAATATGGCTTGAATTTTGCCAACCTCCCGGCTGTGTTCAGCTTTATGGGCGACGGCTCGATGGCAGCTCAGAAAGCACTCCGTGTCGACAATATCATTGCTCCTGCTTCGACTGCACATGGCAGCCATGAGAAGGTTACTGCCAAGGTCGTGAATGCCGGCGCGCAGGCTTTGGATGATGCAACACTCGAACTGTGGGTTGATGGCCAGCGCGTGGCCGTGGAGACTATCCCTGAATCGATTGCTCCCGGCGCGTCATTCTCATACACCTTCGTTTCGCGCGCGGACCTGTCTGCAGCCGGAGACCATAAGGTTGAGGTGCGCAATGTGACCCCCGGAGACGAGGCTATAAGCAAAATGAACGCAGTAGCTTCCACCTATTCAATGTCGGAAGGTGAGGCTTGCGAGTCAGGCCACGAATATGAAGATCCCAGAGTCGGCATAACCCGCGTCACTGTCGGAACGATTGACAACAGCTCTGAATCAGACAGCTATACCGATTACTCCTCCACAGAGGGTGGTGTGACCGAAATCCGTCCGGGAGAAACCCTGACAATCTCTATGGAGCCTCTGGGGGCATTTGTTACCGGAGTCTGGGTTGACTGGAACAACGATGGCGTTTTCTCCGGCGCTGGTGAAGAAATCGGCTATATTTATGATAACGACCTTGAGCTTACTATCCCCGAGAATGTACCCGTTACCGAAGGGCTCAAACGTATGCGTGTGGTCATGGATGTCTATGGCTCCCCCTCACCGTGCGGCAGTTATTATTTCGGAGAGACCGAAGATTACGGACTGATTGTGAAGCGCAACGAGGCCACCTCTTCTGTCGCCACAGATCTTGCGGAGGTTTCAGGAGAGACCGAAGGGGATGTATGCCATTCCGCATTGGCGATTTCCAATAATGGTGACGCACTTCTCGAAGGTTCGCTCGGTGTGGTCTATGACTTGCCGGAGGTATATGAGCCCCGTTCCCTGGCTCCCGCAAGAGACTTCGGGTCTTCCCTCAAATCACAAAAGGTTTTGAAGGCCGGAAAGGCTGAGACCGAGACTGAGTCGGAATATGTGCTCCGTTATGACGGCGGTTATGAATCGGCTGTTTCGCTCGGTAACTATTCCGCAGGTGTTTTCGCCCACTATTATCCCCGTGAACGTATGAGGGCGCTCAAGGGCATGAAGATTTCAAGCATCGAGGTCTTCATCAATGAATTGCCCGAAGGCACCCGTATCAAAGTATATGGTCAGGGGGTGGATCGCGCACATGCTGGTGAGGTGCTTGCCGACCAGGAATTCACCGCACAGCCCGGTATGTGGAATGTGGTGACTCTCGACAATCCTGTTGAAATCACAGGGGAAGATATCTGGTTTGGTGTCGAGATGCTTAACATGTCAGCTTCGAAATATCATATCGGCATTGACGGCGTGCCCGCAATTGCCGGTTATGGCGACCTTTGCAATATCGGCGGCGAGACCTGGTGGTCGATGTCAGAGCTGGGTATAGACCATAACTATTGCATCCGCGCGAATGTCACCGGCGAACGCTCGGCCTATATCAACTGGCTTACTCTTGACAAAGATAACATTTCGCTTGGCAGCGGGGAATCCGCCACAGTGAAGGTTTCGATGAATCCGGCCAACCTCAACGAGGGTATGTATGAGGCCGCGATTGAGATTCGCTCAAACGACGAACTCAAGCCGGTTTACACCGTCCCGGTTTACTTCGCGAATGGAATCCTGGCAAGCATCGACGCAGTGTCGGTTGTCAAGTCTGAAATCAGCTTCACGACAGAAGGTATCTCGATTAATGCCGAGAATGCTCTTGCAAATATCCGCGTGGTTGATTTGTCAGGACGTCTGATGTCAGACATGGCTCCCGGTAAAAACAATGTGACAGTTCCCGTTGATGGATTCGCAGACGGGGTATATGTCCTCTATGTGAAATATGTGGATGGCACATCCGAATCTCTGAAGTTCGCCATCTCGCGATAAGTGATTCTCAGGAATCCATAAAAACTCCCGGGCCTCGCCTTCTCCAGGATGGAGACAAGCGAGGCCCGTTTTTATTATTGCCTTGGGGCGGTCATGGGGAAAAGCTGGTCACATTCCAGTTGAATGTTGCCGGTATCGGCAAGCCTACGTATCGGCTCCAGTATCGTGTCGGGGCTCAGATTCAGATTGCAGGCAAGGGTGTCAACAGAGATGCCTTCCGGATTCTGGTTGACCACATAAACGATAGCCTCTTCGATGATCTCCGGGGCTATGGAGGCGCTTTTCAACTGTTGTTTTCGATGGCTCTCTATTTTACGCCGTTCGCGGCAGACATCACATGTGCCGCAGGGTGAGGTCTTTTCCCCGAAGTAGCCGAGCATTGTCTCGACCCGGCAGGCGTAATCGTCGAACGCGAATTTTTTCATCGCGTTCAGACGTACCTCCATAAGTTGCTTCCGTGTCTCATATATCGCTTTGGGGAGGATGACATCCTGTCTCGGTTCGCGCGAACGTAACATATAAATGTATGGTGCGCGTTTTCTCGGAGCATAATCGATTACATGCAGTTTCCGCAGACGCAGCAATGACTCATATACAGTGCGCTCGGTAAGCTCAAGGGAGGATGCTATGTATGGTTCCTGGATATGCTCGTAGTCGGCGAAGATGCCGGGATAGTTGCGCAAGATGAACTGCAAGACCCGCTCTGTCTCTTCTGACAGTCCCCGGAGATCATACAATCCCCTGCGTGACATCGTCATGAACAGCCTTGACGGACTCGTCATGTCATCGGTGTAGTCGAAATACCCGGCCTGAGACAGGATTCTCAGCGCACTGTCTGCCATCACCGGATTCAGGTCCCATCGCTGGCAGAATTTCCCGAACTGGAATTCAAAGTTTTTACCGAATCCCTCCTCCATCCCGACCCCGAGGAATATGAAAAGTTTCTCGTAGATGTCGCGTATGAACTCCTTGTCGGGATAGGTTTCAGATAATCTCCGGGTTAGGGTTCCCTTGTCTGCGGGGGTAGTGAGGACGACGGCCCAAGAGTGCAGCCCGTCACGCCCCGCGCGGCCTGCTTCTTGGTAATATTCCTCAAGGGATGACGGGAGGTCATGGTGTATGACTATCCTGACATCCGGCTTGTCTATACCCATGCCGAAGGCATTTGTCGCCACCATAACCCTTGTCTCTCCAGATTTCCATCGGTTCTGTCGTTCATTTTTATCCTCAGGAGATAGACCGGCATGGTAGTAATCGGCCGATATGTCGTTGGAAGCGAGGAATGCAGCCAGTTCATGGGTGCGCTTCCGGGAACGGGTATAGACTATGCCACATCCGCTGACACGGGAAAGTATATGGAGCAATTCCGTGTCCTTGAAATCGCAGTGTCTTACGACATATGAGATGTTCTTGCGGGTGAAACTAAGGTGGAAACGATGGCTTTTGTCGCGGAAGGAGAGTCTGTCCATAATGTCGTCTACCACCTGTGGCGTAGCAGACGCGGTGAGAGCAAGAACCGGCACGTCGGGGAATCGTTCGCGCAACTGACCGATTTGAAGGTATGAAGGCCGGAAATCATAACCCCACTGGGAGATGCAATGAGCCTCGTCCACCACGATGAGCCTGACATCGAGGATGTTCCACCAAGCCTCCATATTTGGTGAACGCAACTTTTCCGGGGATAGATATAGAATCTTTATCTTCCCTAACTCACACCGTTTCAAGACAAGCTCGCTTTCGTGGCGTTTCATCGCGTGGTTGAGCTGGCCTGCCAGAATTCCCTTACGACGCAGGTTGTCAACCTGGTCTTTCATCAGGGATATGAGCGGGGTGACAACCACGGTCAGGCCGCCGAGCAACAATGCGGGAATCTGGAAAGTGATGGATTTCCCACCTCCGGTAGGGAGCAGCCCCAGTGTGTCATGTCCCTCGAGGACAGAGGTGATGATTTCCTCCTGCATAGGGCGGAAGGAGTCATACCTCCAATACTTTTTCAACAAATCGTGGATAGATGCCATCGCGGGGAAATCATAATATCGGCGCGAACAGACGCATAACCGACTCCAGCCCTTTTTCAAGGTAGGGGCGCTGTCGCCATACACCGGGATTGACCCGGAGGCAATCGCGTTGGTCAGATATGAAACGCGCTCTGAGGGCGGCATTGAATTCTTTGGAATAGACCAGCAGATTGGCCTCGAAATTATGCTCGAAACTGCGGAAGTCAAAATTGGTTGAGCCGACCGTGGCAAAATCGTCATCCACGATTATGGCCTTGCTGTGGAGCATCCCCTTGTCATAGAGATATACCTTTATTCCGGCTCTCAGACATTCCTGGATATAACTGAAAGAAGCCCAGCGCAACATATCACTGTCGCTGCGACGGGGGAGCATAATACGCACATCTACCTTTGACAGCGATGCGATCTGAAGGGCATGGAGCAATCCTTCAGTCGGGAGGAAATACGGGGTCTGGAGCCACACTCGGGTCTTGGCGGATGATATGGCCTGCTGGAACATCAGGGTGAGATTCATCCATTGGTTGACAGGTCCTCCGGTGAGTAGCTGTATGCCAACTCCATTGTCCGCGACATGATTCGTGTCCGGCGAATCGGGAGTGGTCTCGTCCTCAATCAGTGGCTGTCCCATGTAGTTCCAGTCCACCGCGAAAGACTGCTGCAACGCAGCCACACCGGGACCGGTGATTCTGAGATGCAAATCCCGCCAGACATCAAATGATTTTCCGCCGTCTACATAACGGTCGGCGATGTTCATTCCGCCGATATATCCCACCCTGCCGTCGATTATGACAATTTTGCGGTGGTTACGCCAGTTTACGCGTGTGCCGAATGGAGGAAATGCGACCTCGAAGAATGGATAGGCCTCGATACCTTCCTTCTTGAGTTTTTTGAAAAATTTCCCGGGTGTCTTGAAAGAGCCTACCGAGTCGTAGATGATTCTGATTTTTACGCTTGCTCTGGCCCGTTCCACGAGGGCCTGGCTTATGCGATTGCCTATTTTGTCATCGGCGATTATGTAATATTCTATGTTGATGAAGCTTTTTGCGCTGGAAATGTCGGCGAGCAACGCCTCAAACTTGTCATTGCCATTGTCGAAAATGTCAACCCGGTTGCCTTCATAATAAGGGGAACCTTGCAGGGAGTGGACAAGTTTTATATGTCGCAGATTTACCGACGACTGTTTGACCTTCGAAGACTCGATTTGTCCGTTTTGCTCCAGCCTTTTGAGTTTCCGGCGGTTACGTCTCGATATGATACGCTTGTTCTGGATGTTGCGGCCGAAGAACAGATACAGGATAAGGCCGACAGCCGGCAATACAAGCAACACGGTTACCCAGGCGAGGGATTTCACCGGATTGCGGTTTTCAGACACCACAATGGCTATGACTCCGAGGACAATGGCGGCATAGGCTATGGTGACAGTCCACCATAACCAGGTCGTGTTGATGTAGTCTACCAGTGTCCACATATTATCTGCAAAGATAACGAATTTCCCCTGTTTTCCAAAAAACAGACACTGATAATTATTTATTTACACAGACGAAGTTGCCGTTTGGGGTTGTCGTCTATTGCTTGTCTCTGTATTGCTTGGGGCTTGAGCCGACCTGCTGTTTGAAATATTTCCCGAAAGCAGACTGGGTAGGGAAGTTAAGGGCATACGCAATCTCCTGGACTGACATTGGGGTATAGCGGAGCATCATCTTGGCTTCAAGCACGACATACTCGTTTATCCATTCGAGGGCTGCCTTCCCGCTATAACTTTTGATCATCCCCGACACATATTTAGGGGTGAGATACATCTTGTCGGCATAGAATTGCAGGCTGCGTTCCTTTTCGTGATATGCCTGGAGCAATGTCATGAATTTGTCAAACAGCTGCTGGGCGCGAGGGGCGTCTTTCCCCATTGTGAGGTTGTTCTGCGGCTGGAAACGTCTGACCATTGATAATATGGTGTATGACAAAGCGAGCGCAAGGCCTTTTATGGCCTCGGAATTACCATCCTCCATATTTTTTTTGAACAGGGCATAATATGGTTTAAGGTGGACAAGCTCCTCATAAGGCACGCTGATCGGACCGTTGCCACGCAAGCCTATGTAGCTTTGCGCCCTCAATCTGAAATCGAGTTGCAATTGCTGGAGATAATCTTCCGAGAGAATGATGGCATATCCGGCTATATTGTCAGAGTCGTGAATCTGGATGATATCACTTGCGAAATTAACCAGCAGATGGTTGGCTGTGATTTTGAAACGTCGGAGATTAATGCTGCAATCTATCTCCCCTTGCAGGCAGACAAGCACAGTGGTGGCTTTAAGTCTCGCCGGGTGAGAAAACAGCCGTAAATCTCCAAGGGTGTTCATCATCACAATGTCATTGTTGAAGCCTACCAGTTCGGGAATGTCCTGTTCGAGCAAGCGTTCGATAGATATGTCAGTAGTTGCCTTATACATAGTTTATAATGATTAAACTGCGCAAATATAACAATAATATGCATATAGTTGGTGTGTAGGAGGGTCAGAAAGCGAAGTATACTCCAATTTGCCGGAGAAATACGACTTTCTTGAATATCCATTTGTGCCGAACTTTGCAGCTGAATTAAGAATGACAGATATGATTGGAATGTATAAAAGAAACCTCTCGTTATTGCTGCTGATATTGCTTGGCATGCCGGCAATCTTGGCAGCACCCAGGGTGCTGTGCCTGGACAGCTGCCGCACACTCGCGGTGGAAAACAACAAAGATCTCCGGAAGTCTGAGATGGAGATGAAGGCGGCCTATTACAACCGTAAATCAGCCTTCACGAATTATCTGCCTAAAGTCTCCGCCTCGGGTATCTATATGCATACCGGCAAAGAATTGTCTTTGCTCAGCGATGAGCAAAAGGCCACATTGTCAAGTGTCGGGGACGCACTTTCAATTTCGGCTCTCAATCAGGTGGGGCAGGGATTGGTGGATGCGTTGCGAACCGACACGCGTAATATGGCAGGGGCGGCGGTGATGCTTACCCAACCCATATATATGGGGGGTAAAATCAGGGCATACAACAATATCACCTGTTACGCGGAGAAGATCGCATCAGACAAGCACCGCCTGGAATATCAGGAACTGGTAGTCGATGTGGAAGAGACATACTGGAATATCGTGGAGCTGTCAGCCCGCAAACGGCTTGCCGAAAGTTACCTGAATCTGGTCAAGACCCTTGACAGTGATATCCAGCAGATGATTGATGAGGGATTCGCGACGAAAGCCGACGGACTCAGTGTCAAGGTTAAGGTCAATGAAGCTGATGTGGCGATAATACAGGTTGACAACGGTATCGAGATTCTGAAAATGCGTCTTTGCCAGCTTTGCGGTCTTCCGCTGGATTCTTCAATCGAACTGGAAGATGAAAACAATGATGACTTCGCGGCGTCAGAACTGGCGGAGATAGACAATCCTGACGCGTGGGAAAACCGTCCTGAGCTTTCCGCGATAGGCACCTCGCTTAAAATATATGATGAGAAGGTGAAAATCGCACGTTCCGAGTTTTTGCCAAGCGTGGTGCTTACCGGAGGATATTTCGCAAGTTACCCGTCTGTATTCAATAGCTTCGAGAAGAAATTCAAAGGGACATGGAACATAGGAGTGGCTGTCAATATCTCGATTATCACCTGGGGCGACAGAGGATATAAGGTCAAAAGCGCGAAGGCCGAGGCGGCTGCGGCCCGATTCAACTTCGAGGAGACTCGGGAGAAGATAGAGTTGCAGGTTTGCCAGAGCCGACAGAAAGTGCGTGAGGCTCACGAACGTTATACTGCTTCGTTGAGCAGTCAGGCCGCCGCGGATGAGAATCTCCGTTATGCCACGATGGGACTGAAGGAGGGTGTGATTCCTGTCAGCAATGTCATTGAGGCGCAGACGGCGTGGCTCAAAGCCAAGACCAACCTCATCGCATCTGACATCGATGTGCGTCTGGCCTATCTTTATCTGAGAAAATCATTGGGAACAATCAAATAACATTCATACAGCAATGAAAAAGAAGAATATCAACGTAATAATTGTCTGCACTTCCATTATCCTGGCCGTCATCGCCATTGTCGTGATTGTCGGACTGTGTATTCCCGAGCCTGAGGAGGTAATCCAGGGACAAGCCGAGACCTCGGATTACAGGGTCTCAAGCAAAATACCTGCCAGGATTCTTGAGATAAAGGTCTCGGAGGGGGATGTGGTAAGCAAAGGGGACACCCTCGTGATTCTCGAGGCTCCTGATATCCAAGCCAAGCTTGCCCAGGCCGAGGCCGCGTTCAAGGCTGCCCGCGCCATGGAGCAGAAAGCCCGTACCGGCGCACGGCGCGAACAGATACAATCGGCTTATGAGGTATGGCAGAAGGCAATCGCCGGCCGTGAAGTCGCCGAGAAAACTTACAACCGTGTCAACCGTCTTTTTGAAAACGGAGTGATGGCGGAGCAGAAACGTGACGAGGCTTTGGCAAATTACCGAGCTATGGTCGCCTCTGAAAACGCGGCGAAATCACAATATGATATGGCGGTGAACGGCACACGTCATGAAGACATCAATGCTGCCGAGGCCCAGGTGTCGCGTGCTGAAGGAGCCATCAGCGAAGTGTCCTCATATGTTGATGAGACAGTGCTTGTCGCATCAGCCGATGGCGTGGTGACCGAAATTTTCCCTGAACAGGGAGAACTGGTAGGGTCTGGCGCACCCATCTTGAATGTGGCCAAGCTTGACGATGTGTGGTTCACCTTCAATGTGCGTGAAGATATGTTGCCCGGGCTGAGTGTGGGACAGCAGGTGTCGGTCTATGTCCCGGCATATGACAAGGATGTGACCGTGAAAGTGACGAGAATCAAAGAGGTGGGCAGCTTCGCGACATGGAAAGCCACCAAGGCTCTTGACAAGTTTGACCTCAAGACATTCGAATTGCAGGCTTATCCAGTCGATCCGTCTGAGCTTATCGGGCTGCGCGGAGGAATGTCGGCAATTATGAAAAGATGACAACTGACCGTATGACTGTGTTTGAACGTTTGAAGGCTATATCCTGGCGTGAGCTGAAAGGGTATTCCCATCGTCCGCTGTTTCTGTTCTGTATGGTGGTGGCTCCGGTGGTGTGTGCCATCTTCTTCGTCACCCTAATGGACAAGGGCTTGCCCACTAAGCTCCCGGCCGGGATTGTGGACGAGGACAATACAAATATCTCGCGGACGATAGTCAGGACCATTGATGCTATGGAAGAGGCTGATTTTGTGGCATCGTACCCTTCATTCTCGGATGCGAGGGAGGCGATGCAGCGCGGAGAGATATATTCCTTCTTCTATATCCCCAAGGGTACTACAGAAAAAGCCCTTGCCAGCCGACAGCCAAAGATATCATTTTACACTAACGAGGCGTATTTTGTGCCGGGTTCGTTGCTTATGAAGGATATGAGGACCGCCTCGGAGTTGTCTGGCCTCGCGCTCACCCGCGAGACTCTGTATGCGAAAGGGGCGACCGAGGATAAAGCCATGGGGATAATCCAGCCGATTACCATCGAGACTCATCCTATCAATAACCCGACACTTGACTATGCCGTGTATCTAAGCAATATCCTTGTGCCGGGTATACTGATACTCCTTATTATGCTTTCCACCTCCTACACAATCGGTATGGAATGGAAATTCGACACCCAGAGGAAACTTTATGAAATGTCGGGCAATTCCTCGTCGATTGCTCTGGCGGGGAAGCTCTTGCCTCAGACAATACTGTTCACTCTGATGTTTGTGTTCTACGACGTGTATTTCTATAAGATCATGGGATATCCATGCAATGTCAGCCTGTGGCATATGATGTTGCTTGGTTTTGTGACCGTTCTCGCGTCCCAAGCGTTCGGAGTGTTCTTCTTCGGGGTGTTTCTGGGGCAGATGCGTACAGCCATGTGCCTTTGCTCGTTATGGGGAATCCTGTCGTTCTCGTTGGCGGGGTTCACTTATCCGGTGACGGCGATGACTCCATTCCTGCGTCATTTCGCGTGGCTGTTCCCCCTCCGGCATTATTATCTCATATATGTCAATCAGGCCCTTAACGGATACTCGATAATGTATGTATGGCCATCGGTTGTGGCGTTGCTATGTTTCCTGCTTTTGCCGCTGATTGTCTTGCCTCGTTACCGCACGGCGTTCCTGAAATATAAATACCAAGCATGACAGTGATGAAATCGATATTGAACATATTCCAGATATGGTATCGCGAAATCGGGAATATTATCCGCGACAAGGGGATAATGATATTCATCCTCTTTGTGCCTCTGGCTTATCCGTTTCTGTATTCGTATGTCTACACCAACGAGGTCGTGAGGGATGTCCCTGTCGCGGTTGTGAATGAAAGCAACTCAGACCTCAGCCGCGAGATTCTGCGCAAAATGGATGCTTCCCCCGATATGAAGATTGAGGCGTATTGCACCAATATGGATGAAGCGAGAGAGCTGGTAAAACGCCAGAAGGTCTATGGAATAATACGTATTCCCGAAACCCTGACAAAAGATCTTTCGCGAGGGGAACAGACTACTTTGGGACTGTATTGCGATATGTCAAGTATGCTGTATTACAAGGCACTGCTTGTCACGGCCACTAATGTCTCGCTTGAGGTGAACAAGGATATAAAGGTCGACCATTATATAACCGGCTATACCGACCGTCAGGATGAAATCAGCAAGATGCCGATTGAATATGATTATGTCCCGCTGTATAATCCACAAAGCGGTTTCGCCGCATTCCTGATTCCACCGGTGCTTATGCTTATCATACAGCAGACGCTGCTTTTGGGTATAGGCATGTCGATGGGCAACTCGCGGGAGCGTCACCAGGGGAGTGTGATTCCATTGCATCCGTGGTATAAAAATCCGGTGCATATAGTAGTCGGGAAAGCGTTGCCGTATTTCATGTTGTATATGGTGCTGGCCATATATATGTTCACGGTCGTGACAGACATGTTCACCCTCCCGAAACTGGGTCATTATGAAACTTTTGTGGCGTTGATTATACCCTATCTTCTGGCATGTATTTTCCTCGCCATGGTATTGTCGACATTCATTTACCGACGTGAGGATTCCATACTTTTGCTGGTATTCCTGTCTGTGCCGTTGCTTTTCCTATCTGGATTGTCATGGCCAACCCCATCCATGCCGGAGTTCTGGAAGTATGTCTCATATCTGTTCCCGTCGACATTCGGAATGAACGGATATGTGCGGATAACCTCTATGGGTGCTTCCCTCAATGACATCCGGACGGAGTATATGGCATTGTGGATTCAGGCCGGTGTGTATTTCCTGCTCGTATGCTGGTTCTATCGCCGACAGATTGTAGCTATGGCGCGTCGTGTCCGCCCTTCGGCTAAGAAAGGCTGAAACTGATTGTCAAATATCTTATGTGCTTTAATGATGAATATGTCCGATAACCAGCGGCTTAACCGTATTGTGTGTCTTTTGCTGACATTGATGTCGGTGAGGGTGAATATATATGCACAGATGACAGAGACCGATTTTGTCGCGGATTCTATATCTCAGGATGAAAGCGTCCGTGGCAATCTGAAGCCGGAATTGAAATCAATTTATGAGCTGCCTTATTCAGTCAAAGGCAGTAGTCCTGACTGGCACAGGCTCTGGATAAACACGGCCACATTGAGCGGCGCGTTTGTCGGAACGTTGCTTGTACTTGAATGTCTGCCCGAAGATGCCACGGCATGGAACAGGGCTGAGTTGCAGGATGTGCCGCTCTTCAAGCGCTGGCGTGACCATGTGATAAAGGAGGTCCCGGAATGGGATCATGACAAATTTTATTTCAATTATATCCTGCATCCGTATGCCGTGGCGGTTTACTATATGGGCGCGAGAAGTTGCGGATTCAATGTATGGCAGTCGCTGCTGTACTGCACCTGCATTTCGACTGTCGGATGGGAGTTTTGGATAGAGGCTTTTATGGAGCGCCCATCGATACAGGACATTTTCATCACACCGTTGGTCGGCAGTCTGATAGGCGAGGGGTTCTATAAAGTCAAAAGGTCGATTGTCAATAACGGTTACCGCCTCGCGGGTTCCTCAGTGTTAGGGAATATCGTGGTCTTTCTTGTCGATCCGGTTAACGAGGTGGTCGGATTGTTTGCCGGTAATCCGTCCTGAAAATTAGCCAAAAGGAATGCGTCGCAGCCAGTCCTGTCATCGGCGATGGTTTTCCCTACAAACGGTTCGGTGCGCTTCGGATTGTCATTGCAATGCTCGTCCTGAGATAAATATTTGACAGGATTGTCAAAACCGATGTAATCCTCTTCCATATGTCGCTTTTTTATCGTATCTTTGCGCGGTAAATAACAATTTTAGGGGTGCTTGCAAAAGTGCAGGCTGAGATTATACCCTCTGAACCTGATCCGGTTAATACCGGCGTAGTGAAAAAATTATGAGGAAGATGATTCTTCGGACGACCCTCCTTATGGTTGGGGCGGTCGTTTGTGACACTGCAAGCGCAGTGTCGGTTGACAGCGTGGATGGAGATTCTATGTCTGTAGTGTTGAACCAGGTGGATGTCGTGGCCAATCGAGCCGACTCGAAGACACCTGTGGCGTATACCAACATCGGCAAACGTCAACTCACGGCAAACAATGACGGGCGTGATATGACATATTTGCTGAATATGACCCCTTCCGTGACGGTCAGTTCGGATGCCGGAGGGGGTATGGGATACACGGCGATGCGTGTCCGTGGATCCGACCCTTCCAGAATCAATGTGATGGCCAACGGATTGCCGTTGAATGACCCGGAAAGTCACCGTGTCTATTGGGTGAATATGCCTGATTTGGCTTCCTCTTTGCGCGATGTTCAGATTCAACGCGGTGTCGGGACATCCACCAACGGTGCGGGGGCGTTCGGGGCAAGCATCAATATGGTGACGGATGCCTCATCGGAAGATTCTTATGCAGAACTGTCCGGTTCGTATGGTATGTATAATACCAATCGTCAGACACTTCGTATCGGTTCCGGATTGCTGGGAAATCATTGGAGCGTCGATGCGCGCCTGAGCCATATGGGCTCTGACGGTTATATCGACCGGGCCTCCTCCCAATTATGGAGCTATTTCGGCCAGGCGGCTTACCAAAGTTACAACACATCGTTGCGTCTTGTGGCTTTCGGTGGCAAAGAGCGGACATACATGGCCTGGGATTATGCGTCGAAAGAGCAGATGGAGGAGTACGGGCGCAGGTATAATCCTTGCGGGGAGTATATCGACAAGGATGGCAACCGGGCTTATTACGCCGACCAGTTTGACAATTTCGTGCAGCATCACTTCCAGTTGCTTTTCTCGCAACGGATAGGGGAGTGGTTTAACATCAATGCGGCTCTGTTTTACACAAAGGATGACGGTTACTATGACCAGTACAAGACCGGTCGCACGTTGGTCGAGTATGGGCTACAGCCTTTTATGAACGCTGACGGTGAACTTGTCAAGAAGTCTGACCTGATTCGGTTGAAATACAATGTGAATGGTTTCGGCGGCGGACAGGCCACGGTCAATTTTAGACGTGGGAGGTGGAACGCTACTCTCGGTGGTGCTGTCTCTGACTTCGACGGACACCACTATGGCCGGGTGAAGTGGGTGCGCAATTATGTAGGCCCGATTGATCCGTTGCAGAAATACTACGACAATCACGGTCGTAAGTTTGATTCGAATGTATATTTGCGAGCCAATTATGACATTGACCGGCATTTTTCGGTGTTCGCAGACCTGCAGTACCGCCATATACATTATACCATTACAGGAATGTCGGACAACTGGGATTGGAACACCTCGTCGCTTGCGATACTTGATGTCGAGCGCCGATGGGATTTCTTTAACCCGAAAGTAGGAGTGAACTATACCTCAGGGGCGCATCGTGGCTTCGCGTCTTGGGCGGTGGCGCAGAAAGAGCCTACCCGAGACAATTTTACGGATGGTACTCCCGAAAGTTATCCGAAGGCTGAGCGGCTTGATGATTTCGAGGTCGGATATAGTTTCAATCACAAGCTTTTCTCGGTAGGGGTGAACCTATACTATATGTTGTATAAGGACCAGTTGGTCGTGACAGGTCAGTTGTCAGACACCGGGAACCCTCTGAGTGTGAACGTTCCGGACTCATACCGTATGGGTATTGAGCTGCAGGGCGCTTTGAGACCGTGTGAATGGTTCGATTGGCAGTTCAACATAACATTGTCGCGCAACCGGATAAAGAATTTTGTGGAATACATATATGAGGATGAATGGACAAACCCGATATCATTCGATTTGGGGGATACTCCTATCGCATTCTCTCCGGACATCATTTTCAACAATGCGTTCAATTTCAAGTATCGGGATTTCGACGCATCGTTAAACAGCAGATATGTCGGGAAACAGTATATGAACAACGCACGCTCTGAGGCTGCTTTGCTTGACGCGTACTTCGTGTCAGACCTCCACTTTGGCTATTCATTCAGGAACCTGATTGGAATCAAGGAACTCCGTTTGGGTTTCTCGATTTACAACCTGTTCAATGAGAAATATTTCAACAATGGATATGCCGGTGCTGGATATACTGTTGTAGACGGCAAGAAGGAGATTTACCGTTATGCAGGTTATGCAGCCCAGGCTCCGACACATGTGATGGCAACCATGTCATTGAAATTCTGATTGTATGCTGACGATCGACACAGTTTTGGAGATATTGGGCCTTTGCATCGGACTTCTCTACCTATGGTGGGAATACCATGCCGATTCCAAAGTCTGGCTTGCCTCAGTGGTGATGCCGGCCATCTCGATGTGGATTTACTACTCCAAAGGATTATATGCGGACTTCGGCATAAATATCTATTATCTGCTTATAGCCGTCTATGGTTTTATATCCTGGACTAAAAAAACGCCGTCTCATAATTCTGGAGAATCCACAGAAAAGGGAAGTGTAAGACAGATTACCCGCACCCCCGTGTCGACCGGAGTATCCTTGATTTTTGTGGCGGCAATGTTGTGGTGGGGGCTTTGGTGGCTGCTGGTGACATTCACTGATTCAACAGTGCCGGTCGCTGATGCCTTTACCACGGCGTTGTCGATAGTGGGACTCTGGATGATGGCACGAAAGTATGTCGAGCAATGGCTAGTATGGTTCGTGGTGGACATCGTGTGCTGCGGATTGTATCTTTTTAAAGGGCTGTATTTTTACTGCGGTCTGTATGGCATCTATACCATCATATCGTTGTTCGGCTATAACAAATGGCTTAAAATGATGAAGGAGCAGCTCATTCAGCGACAAAACAAAAGTTAAAAATAGTAAAAACCAGACCGTCAATATTGTGGAAATCCCCCAAAAGCAATATCTTTGCAAGACTTATCGCCATCGTATAGCGACAATTCAAAACGGGGATGACTGGTTTTGACAGCGTGTAGAGGTGGTGAGTAAGCATGCAGAGCAATGGTGGCTACGCTCTATAATCTGGGACACCGCAATTTTAAATGGCGAAAACAACTACGCTCTCGCTGCTTAATCGAAGTACAGTAAATTAAGCTTTATCCGCGCCAAAGTGGCGCAGACGAGACATCGCCCGATTGTCATTTTCCCGAGACTAATCGACAAGGCGGTGCAGATAAATCGGGAATGGGAGGCCGGATGTTCCGCGAAGCCTCCGAGATAACAGGAACTAAGCGCGGGGTTGGCAGTCTTCAGCCTGCCCCACGTCGAAAACCAACAGAAGACTAAGCATGTAGAAAGCTCATTAGTTCCACGTTTGGACGAGGGTTCAAACCCCTCCATCTCCACTTGGCGGGTCGGACAGATTCCGGCCAACAAAAGTCTAAACAAGACTAAACCGCAGAATATCAATTAATTCTGCGGTTTTTTCGTGCCTAAAAATGACGACTCAGGACCGTCATCGGACAGAAAAAGACCGCAACAGACGCTCATTCGTTACATACTCGTTACACAAAATCCCGATATGGGCTTGTGTAACGAATGTGTAACTAAAATGCCTGTAATTCCCCTATGTTCAAGTGGTTACAAAACGCTAACTCGGACATAACTCGGAAAATCAAGGTCAAAATCGGACGATTTCGGACACCTATAATCCGGGGCATTGTGACTTTGATCTGAAGAGTATAAATTATCTTCCCTAATTCTTTTTCTAAAGGGTTTTCAAGACGAAATCGGCGGTGTCCGACATTCGTCCGTCATTGGCTATGGTTGGTCTAAGCAAAATTTAGTTTAACTGGTTTTGATTATGGAAGGCAGAAAAAACCTTCTGATAAGACCACAAAATCCATCGGAAAATGAAAAAGAACACATTCAAAGTTTTGTTCTACCTCCGAGGAAATCATGTCAACAAAGATGGCACCTCAGCCATTATGATAAGAATTTCCATAGATGGAGAAATCGAACAACTCTCATCAAAACTGTACGTCGAACCTCAGGTTTGGAATGCCAAACGAGGTCGTGCCAACGGCAGGTCTGCCAAAATTCTTGAATTGAACAGCAGACTGCAAGACATAGAGGTAATTCTTAAAGAACACTACTATGACATTCAGCGTCGTCATGGTTTCGTCACCGCCGAGATGGTACGCAATGCCTATATGGGCATTACTCAGAGAGAAGAGTCGCTTCTCAAAGTCTATGAGCAGCACCTCGAAGACACAAAGAAACTCGTAGGACTGAGTAAGGCAGACCCTACCTATCGCAAGTATGAGCGAATGTACCGTCGTGTGGTGGAGTTCATGAAGAAGAAATACAACATAACCGACATACCGCTCCGCGAAATCAAGTACCAGTTCATCGTGGACTTGGAGTTCTTCCTGCGCACCGAGTATAAATACTCTCAGAATACCACCTACAAGTGCATGAAGTTCTTCAAGCAGGTAATCAACAAAGCCATCCGCGCCGGGCTTATTACCGTTGACCCCTTCAACGGTTATAAAATCTCCATCGAGCGTGTTGACCGTGGATACCTGACCGAAGACGAACTGTGCAAGATGATGCAGAAGGAGTTTGCAAGCAAACGCTTGGAACAGGTGCGTGACATCTTTGTCTTCGCCTGCTTCACCGGCCTTGCATACATCGACCTTGCCCACCTGCGCGTCGATAATATCCAGAAGATGTTCGACGGACGTCTTTGGATTGTAACCCACCGCCAAAAGACCAACACTAAAGTAATGGTACCGTTGCTACCGCCGGCATTGAAAATCCTCAACAAATATGAGGGTTGCTACAACGACGGCCAGCTCATGCCCATCATCACCAATCAGAAGCTCAACTGCTATCTGAAGGAAATTGCCGACATCTGTGGCATCGAAAAGAACCTGACGTTCCACCTCGCCCGCCACACATTCGCCACCACCATGACACTTGGTAAAGGGGTACCTATCGAGTCGGTATCGAAGATGCTCGGTCACACAAACATCCAAACCACCCAAATCTATGCAAGGATAACCGCCGATAAAATCGGAAAGGACATGGAAGCCCTCTCCCGGAATCTCGGCAACCTTGATCTGTAATCTGAACATTCCATAAGCCTCTTGTGAGTGCCGTTCGGGAATGCTCGGACGGCACTTGCTGTGTCTTGACGTGAGATTTTCTAAAATAATTTCCACAAATATTCATTTAACATTTATTTATAATCGTGGTGTAAATCGCTGTTACTCAACACTGATTTATTGTGAATTTTAGAAAATCAAGCGATTTTTATCCTACGTTTATCCCGACTCTATCCCGGAGTTATCATAGATGCACCTCCTTTTCCCGAAGTAACTTTGCATCACAAAACAACCGCTAAAACCACTTGATATGGACAATTACGTTATGTTCCCCCCTCAGCCCGATCTCGCGCAAGAGGTACAAAAGATGCAAGGCACACTCAGCCGTCTTGAAAAGTATCTCGCAGCTCAGGATGAGAAGATTCAGAAAGCCGAGGAATATGGATTTATCCATGAACGGCTTCCCAACCAGCCGATGGTGAGCAAGGATGAAGCCGCCGCCATCCTCTGTGTATCACCAAGACATCTTCAGCGCATACGCTGGAAAAGGCGCGTGCGTTTGACCCCTTCGGGCACGCGGGACTGACCCCTTTG